>JAAHTH010002921.1_pt1 | contig 12391 bp, 18 predicted proteins | sample 6116091 | NCBI WGS metagenome assembly JAAHTH01 (sample SAMN13939990, study PRJNA603662) | sponge metagenome | isolation source: marine sponge | host: Mycale hentscheli | place: New Zealand | collected 2006
TTGATTGTTGTGTTGCTTGTATTTTAGTTCTTTTATCTTTACGATCTTCTATAAATTGTTCTTTTTGTCTATCAGTATCTATTTTAGCTTGAGCTAGTTGTAATTGATATTGAAATTCTTCAGCCATTAATTGTTTTTTAATTAATGCTTCTTGTTCCATTCTTTGTATTTCAAACTGCGACTTAGCTTGCTCTATCTGTATTTCTGTTTGAGCTAATGCCTGTTGTTTTTCAACTTCATTCATAGCAGCTTGCTCAGACTGTTGCATATTAGCTTGAGCTTGAGCTTGTATCATCTGCTGTTGTTGAGCTTGATCTCTTTCTTGTTTTTGTTTTCTCTTAAGTTTTAACATTTGATTTGCTAACTTAAGATTTTTTATTTGTCTAATATCAATAGCGTCTTCTAAATCTATACCTTGATTTTGCAAAGCTATTTGTATGTTTTGTTCTAATTGAGCTTTTTCTTCTTCATCAGGTTCTAATTCTAAATATATTCCAAAATCATGTAAATTTAAAGTGCTCAATTCATTTAATGTATGAACATTAAATACGGAAATACTTTGCTTAAGTGAATTAGCTGTTAAAGGAAAACTTAAAGCATCAGCAACTCTTAATGATATATTTTCACAGTTTCTTAAAGTTAAATATAGAGAAGCATCTAATATATGTTTAGTGGCTATGTTAGAAGCATTGGCAGCCATTTTTTGCAATCCGACTAAAGCGTCTTTGTCTGGTAAGCTACCATCTCTTGCTTCGTTTAAACCCGTTACATCTCTTATCATTTGTAAATAATACTGATAAGTGCTAATTAATGATTGTATTTTAGCATTAGATGCTGATGTTTGTAATTCTTGTATAGGCACTTTTCCTCTGTTAGGATCACCGTCTTGTGTTAAGCTTCTACCAACTATACTACCAGTTTGAAAATACATGTTTAATGCTTCCTGAGGATTATAATTAGTACCGTTACCTAAATCAACCTCTGCTAAACCATCAACATCTACAAACACACCATCTGGTACCATACGTTGAATTACTTGTTGTAGTTTTAACGAAGTAAGCTGTATCATATCGGCGAAACTTGTACATCTACTTACAAGTGACTCTATGCGACCTTGGTACAAATTAGGTGCACATATATTGTAATTCATATTTACTTTAGTTGTATCACTAACAGGTCTTGTCATGTTTTCAGCAAGTTTCCATTCAAGCATTTGTGGTACACCCATAACTTTAGCACCACTAAATAAAACTTCAATAGTTCTAGAAACTCTATTAAAATTATCACTTTGTGGTGGGTTAAAAGTATCTGGTTTTTGTAATGTTTTTTCTAAACCAGACTCTGTTCTTTTTATTTTAAAAACTTGATCAATAAATGTTTTGTATTCAAAAAATAATATTTGAACTAAATCATTATCGTAATTAGGGTTAGCTATATAACCATCGCGACCAGGGTATTTAACCATTTTTTCTAACTCTTCATCAGTAAGATATGGCCATTGTTTTTTTATCTCAGCTAAAGTCATAGATTTTATTTCACCCACGTAATAAACATCTTCAAAATTAGGATCGTTAGTATATGAATAAATTAAATTAGCTGGATCTACGTACTCTACAATAACACCATTAGCTTTGTTAAAATTAGTTTTAGAACAACCTATACCTATAGTTGTTATATCTTCTATTATTCTTTTTTTAGTTAAATCATATTTGTTATTAGCTAATACATTATCAATAACTTCTTCTTCTGCTATTTCAATAGATTGTTTGTAAGTAAGCTGCATATGCAACTCTAACTCATCTTTAGATTGTGGTAATTGATCTTCTGGTAGATTACTTTGCCTTAAATTAACACCAGCTTTTTTAGCTGATTGAATAATATTTTGACCTAACATATCTTTCAATACGTTTGTTGTATAAGATGTTCTTTGTTGTAAAGAGAAAGGATCCTGTGAAAAAGCTTTTATATCATAATTTTTGGATGCAATACCATTTACCACTATATCTAAAAATTTAGGTATAATAGGTACTGGTTTCCAATCTAAATTTAAATAAGATAAATCACCATTAATAGATAATTCATCTTTATATTTTTGTACAGGTTGTTCTCCTCTAGCATATAATCTTAAATTATGAAACTGTTGATAACCTGTGTTCCATCTACTACCATTTACTCTACCACCTCTAAACCATTCATATTCAATAGCTTGCCCAACTTTTAAACCATATTCTAAAGATCTCTTTTCCTCTTCAGATACCATCTGACTTGGAAACGCACTATTAACACCAGTGTTTAATTTCATCTATTAATTATTTTTGATTCGCTGCCTCTATTGTCATATTTAGAAAAACTAAGATTAACAGGTTGTTTTATAACCTCAGCAACGGGTCTATATTTGTTTTTGTTGCAAGCCATTATAGCTAAGCCAGAACTAATCGAAGCATCATGTTTAGTTCTATTGTTTATATCAAAAGCAGCCCAGTCTTCCAATGTACGTTGAAAATACATTGTTCCATATTGTTCATTGTTATAACCAACAAACATTTCTATATAGGCTTCAATAGCAGCAGCATGCGCTTGTTTAACATCTTCACTTGAATTAGGTATACCACCTATTTCTTTTTCTGTTACAGATAATTTGTGCATTGTTTTATCTGGTCTGTTCATAGAGTAACCTCTATAACCTCTTCTTTTAAAATGATATAATAATCTAGGTTTATTATTTTCTGCAAGTATTGGCATACCATAAAATACACAAGCCATAAGTACATCTTCAAAAAATATCTCAGCAGTCTGAGGTCTAGCTATATATTCTAAAAATAATAAGTTTGGTGGTGCATCTTCCATGCTAAACTTAGTTAGCCCGTGCAATGAACCTTTAGAACCTCTACCATCTACAGTTCCTGATATATCATAACTATCACAACCAAAAGCGCCCATATGATCATTGCCAGGAAATTTTCTACCATTTTTTATAAGAACTCTATTTTGTTGATTTTTATTTGGCACCCATGAGACATAAAATCTACCTTGATTACTTGGAACAAACATGACGCTTGTATCTTTAATCCCACCTTCCCACTGAAAATTACCCTGTGTAACAACATTAGAGTGTTTTAAATCTTCATTATAATCTATTTGTTCATAGATTTTTGTAAGATTAAAAAGTGATTGTTTTGTTTCATCTCTAAAAGCATGTTTCTCTGTACGAGGAAATTGTCTATATAATTCATTAAGTGCATCAGGATCATCCTTAAGACCATCTACTTCATTTTCCCAGTGTTCTATTACACCTATTTCAATTGGGAAGCCATCAGGTCCCGTCTTTTTTTCTTTGGGTGTCTCAAAGACAGGTAGTCCATAAGAATCAATGTATCCTTCGTAATTCCACTCCATAGGAATGAACAGGCTATATAATCCCGAGCTAGTCTGCCCATTGCGGTTTCTTCTGGTAACGTCTGAGTCATCATATATTTTTTTATAGTTTCTACCACCTTTATCAAGAGCATTGCTCGTTGATCCCATCATACACTTACCTATAATTCTAGAACCTAATCGTAAACAAGTTTTTGTAACCCTCCAGTTGTTTAATATATTGTCAGGTTTTTCCCACTTACCAGATTCATCATGTACAAGTAGTTTTAATTTTTCACCATCATAACTGTTATCTCCTGTATTCTTCCAGTCAATAGTTGTATCTAATCCTTCTAACTCTTCTAGCTGTTCGTTACTATCTAGTTTACGTCTTGTAAATCTACTAGCAGGAACTCTGTATGCAAGTTCTGTTTTTGGCCGATCCATACCGTCTTGAATCGGCTTGAAGAAGAAAGGGTAGTTGACTGAAATTGGTACGATTTTATCGGTAAACATTTTCTTTGCATCAGCCCCAGACTTTGATAAGACACCGTATCTAGCATCACTAGAGATAGTGGCAAGGTTGACAGTTTCGCCTGATGCCATGAATGAAAAACCAGACCGTCTGTTTTTGAGGTAGCACATTCCGTAACAACGTTTATCTGCTTTACAAGCTTCCCAGAATATAAAGAATAATCTGTTTGCTTCCCTAAAATCTGCTTGCCCAACATCAATCTTGGACCACTGCAGGTACATGTAATGAGTACCAGTAATATAAGTAGCTTTACCTTTATTAGTGAACCAATAGCCTTCGTGGCGCCTAGCAAATTCTCTATCAATATACGCATACCATTTTTCTTTAAAATCTTCTGGATATTGTTTCCAATCAAATATTGTTTTAATCTTTTTTAGCTCCTTAGGGTACTCATGAGTCTGCCATTTATCAACTTTAGTGAATACATTGTTTTCTTTTGGTAACGCTATTTTAAGATTTTGTATTTCGTATACCTCACCTATTTCACCGGTTCTAGATATAACAATTACATCGTGTTCTTTATTGTAACCATATTTCCACTTTTTAGATTTATTTAATCTTTTTATTACATGTGGTTTTATGTGATCAATTACTTTATATAAAGTTTGCTTATACATTATTTAGATCTTCTTTCTGCAAAACCTCCAAAAGCTTTAGCTTGAACTTCTTCTTTTGGTTTTTCGTTTAACATATCTTCTTCTTCTTTAATACGATTAAGTATTTCAAAAGCATCAAATATAGCTAACTTTTTAGTTGCAGCAGCGTTCTTTAATCTATCAGCAGATATATCGTCATCAGAATCTACAATAGCTTCTTTTGCTACTTTAATTAATTCTTCAACTGCTATGTGCCCAGCGTGGATTATATTCTTCTTCGTTTCCTTGACGTTCATGCTTAATTACAATATCATTTGATTTCATACAATAAAGACGTTTGCCATCAACGACAAAGTCATATTCTCCATTAGGTGTATAACCTACAAGATCTCCCTCGTTGATTCCTAGCACTTCTAATGCACTATTACCGTATTTTAATATACCAATAAGATATTGTTCTTGATCAGACACTGTATTGTCATTACTTTTGATTGGACTTATGAAGCATCTATCATTAATAGTTTGCCATTTGTCTTTTCTTTTATATAAATATACCTGATCTAATTGAACAAAATATAAACCATCTTTAAAATAAGACTTACTATTTTTTTCTTCACCCCTTACATTATACCATCTTCTAAAAACATTGTGGTGAATCATTATCAAATCACCTTTTTTAATATCAGTTTTAAACGATAAAGGTGTTTCTATAACTTTAGCTATATTGTTTACGGATTTAAAAGTTTCTACTTGAGTGTTAATTATAAGGCTTTTGTCACCTATTTTAACATCATTATTATATCGCTGGCCAACAGGCTCAACGATAAAGTCAAATAAACTTTTCACTAATACTCTAAATCATACTCAACTGATATTGCCATGTTAGAATTAAACTTCTTCCACGGCAATACTTCGTCTCGTTTTTTGATGTAGATATTATAGGAATTATCTGTTTTATCAGAAAGTATATGTGATATTGTGTGCCCACCATATACTGACTGCCCTAACGAATAGTGCATAGCATCAGTTTTATAGTCAGAACCAATACTTATCTTTCTAATTACAGATGACATTATTCCTTTTTATCTTCTTCTTTTTCAATTGGAGTATATGTTCCATCTTCTAAATTAATATTGATAGATCCATACTCTTCTTCTAGTTCTTTTTTAAAGTCTTCAGTCTCTTTGTTTACTTCATGAAACTTACCTAATACTGAGGTTTTTTGGGCTTCTAAAAATCCTACTTCGTTTAACAACTTGTTTAAGTCTTTTTGAAAGCCTTGGATTTTTTCTAATTGGTCTTTTTTAATTTCCATTTTTAATTTAATTTAATTATTTGCCTATTGATTTAAATTTCTCTGCACCTCGTGAACCGAAATAGGCGACATAAACGGTTATAAGAAGTGATTTTAAAAGGTCTATCCAACCGGTATCAATACCAAATGATATATCAAACCCGTCTAATAGTATAAAAATAACAAGAGATATTGTTAAGAATATCAATGTCATTGGCCGAGTGTTTTTTGAGAGCCATGAATCAGATTTCATATCGCTTTCCCAGCGTTTTGATACCTCTTGTAATTCTATAGTGTCTTGCTCTAATAATTTAAGAGCTGTTTCTTTGTCTTGTGGTGGTAAGTCTGGATCCTTGTCTATAAGGTTTTTAACCATACCTAGCGCGCCTTGATCAGGCAGTATATCTCCTATCACATTTATAATACCTGATTTACCTAGTAGAAATTTTCCTACCTTAGTATCTTTAAATTTCTTTTTTGGTTGTGACATAATTACTCTGCTTTATATGCTGGGGCTTCCCACGGTAAAGTTTTATCACCTTCATCAAAAGATGATCTTAAATATTTTTTACCCTTCCAGTACATTGCTTTTTCATCATAATCTAAATCTCCACGAGCCATTTGATGTATGTGAACATTTTCGTGATTAATGGTTTCAGTTATTAAATCTGGATCGGTTATATTTTTATTAATTAAAATATTTCCACGTTTATCAGCTCTACCTATAACGTCATCTTCTTCAAACTCTACATTTACTATTGGTGTAGGAAATTTACTAAAAGGTGGTTTAAGTTTAAAAGCCATTACTTTCCTGGAAACATTTTATTTAATACATTTTTACGCTGCTCACAGCCACAAGGTATATTTAAACCTTGTGAAACTGTGTCAACGATTTTTTTAATTCCAGTAGCTTTAGTAAAAGATTCTATCTTATCACCTAAGCCTCTTGGTTTCATTACGAGAATACTACTTCAGAAACTGTAATTCCTGATGGAAGCTTAACTTTAGCTTTTATACCACCTGGGTTAGCTGTTAATGCATAGATAACCGCGTCTCTCACTGAAGGAACAGTTCCTGTTGAAGTGTGAGTAATTGCCGCTGTGTCTCCTGCAGTACCACCTTTTAAATGGATAGTTGTTACAGTTGCGCTAGTTGATACAACTCCTGTTGCTTCTCCACTGATTAGAATGTCTCCACCAGCAAGCCCTGCTCCTGATGAATAAATTGAGATAAATTTTGCCATAATTTTGATTTTTGTTTGTTGTTAATGATTGTTGATTGTTGTTGATTATTTAATTTATTTACTATTTCTTTTACTTTTTCTTCTATTAGATTTAAAAATTGATTTTACTTCTTGATACCTTTCTCTTTTTGTACTTTTTGTATTTGGATTTGTATTTTTTATAACTTCTTTAGGTTTAAGACCGCTAAGATCAGCTGTTAATGAAGAGCTTGAAGATATACCCTTTGTTTTTATGTTTGATACACCACCACCAGAATTAGAAAGATTAATACCAAATCTCATATTTTTTTGAAAAGCATCACTATGTTTTGTAACTTCTGGGCTATTACCCATATTCATAAAAGTTTTTGCTTTTCCAGTTTGGGTATCAACACCTCTAAATTGTTCTGAAGGTGAATAATGAGCTCTATTGTTACTATGTGCATTAGATCTTACAAAATTTTTCATTCCGGTTTCGGAAGTAGCAAATTTAGCAGCTTTTGATAGTATATCTTTAGCTACACGAGGATTTGTATTACCTCCACTGTTTAAATAATCTTGAAAAACTCCTTTAGGTAAACCAGGCTTACTTTTTCTACGAGCACTTTCATCAAAACCTAAGCTTGTACCATCTGCATTAGCGTAACCACCTCTACCTCTTGTAGTATTATAACCAGCGTCGTAAACACTTTTTGAAAACTTGTTTATGCTTTTTGCAGTTTCTGCTGGTGTAGGTGGTGATGGATCTGTTTCTGGATCATCAATTTTACCTGCCCCATACGATTCTTTTTTCTCTTTATCATCTTGATAAATTTTTTCTTTATCATCTTTTATTTGAATTCTTTCTTCAGCCATATCTTTATCATAATCAGCTTTATCTGCTCCATATGACTTTCTTATGTAAGCAGCGGCACCTCCTGATATTTTGCCAGGTTGGTCAGATTGTATTATAGCTTCTTTCAACTCATCTGATAAGTTTGTTTTTTGTTTACCTACTAATTCTTTTTTTGGCCCATCATCATATTTAGCTGGTTGATTTTTATTCATATCTCCCATTTGCTTATAAGCTCCGGGCATTTGATAATTGTCATGACCATGAATGTTTAAATGCTCACCGTTGTTTCTAATGTGTTTTGTTGATCCCATTTTAATTTTTTTATTTTTATTTATATATTTTAACTTAAAGCTACTAAATCTGATATTCCACCTTCAGTGCCTGTAGCATACACTTGAACTACGCTAACTGGTAGTACAAAACCTTGAGCAGGTTTTACAAATGTTATTACTTCATTGTTTATTGTATGTACTTTTATTTTAGCTTCTGAATCATAGCTATAAGTAAGGGTTGAATTAACAGCTATACTTGAAGCCGCTGCTAATATATAGTTACTTGAGTTGGTGACTGATGCAATCAAAACACCTGCAGCTGGTAGTGTACCACCTGTTACTCTCATACCAGCTTTTATCTGTGCGTTAGGTGAAGCTAAACCTACGTTAGCTGAATTTGAAACCACAGTGTTATTACTAGTTGTTGTAGATGGTAAAGTACTTGGTGAATCACCTACATATATATTATATTCTTTCCACGCTCCTTGTGGAGTTGTTGCTTTTGTTTTTCCGTCTAATAATAACGTATCACTTGGTGTTACAGATATACCGGACTTGTACGAGTCAGTGTAATAATTTCTAATCATTTTTTTTTATTTTTTTTATTTTTCTTTATTTTTATTACAAAAGTTTCTAGCAGCAGCTACGCTACCAAATCCCCATTTTTTTAAAGCCATAGCTTTTTTAGTTGGTTCACCTTTGGCATCTTTCATAGCACCAGCCATTCCAGCAAATCTACAAGCAAAAGAAACTCTACGTTTACCAGTACCAGAAGTTTGTCTGCTACCTAGTTTTTTACCAGTTTCTTTAGTGTAATCAGATCGCATTTTACGATTTTGTTTTTCGTAAGCTTTTTCTTTTATTGCGGGTCCTTTGCTTGCCATTATATTATTTTATATTTTGTTTTACCGTTTTCTTTATAAGCTTGTAAACATCTTCTTCTGTTAGCATCTTCTGAAACATAACTTACATGTACCCAGTCTGGATTATATTCTGTTCCAAACTCCCAAATAATCTGATCATAATCTAAGTTATTCTTAATATAATCATACATTTCTGCATTTGTCTTATAACCGTAGTTATCGTCTATGTCAAGTGCACATCCAATACAATGTTGTGAGGTTGTACTTCCGCCAATAGCAGAATTTAATTTGGGCGAGCGATAGAAACTATTAATAGCGATTGGACCACCCACCCATTTACGTAGAGGTTCAAACACTTGTTCTGCAATAGTTTTCATGTTAATTAAATCTATTTCTCTAGGTGTATTATCAATACCAAGCCTAGTAGCTGTGTGAGATTTAATCCCTTCTTTAAGCGAGATGTGTTCACTTATTCTATCACTCATTTTAGTGAATTTTTACTTTGCTAATGAGCTTATAGGTCCAGCTTTATAAGGTACATCAGCTTTTAAAACTTGAATACAGCTATCGCCACATCTTGAATTACCTTTTACTAATGTTCTACCTTCTTTAGGTAAACCTGCACCCCATATTGCGTCTTGTCCGTATTGTCCTGGTTGTTTTGCCATAATTTTTATTTTAAAATTCGTTAGAGTATAAACTATTAACCCCTTGTTGATCTATATCTATTGGTGTTGCAAACGGTGGATTCATAGCTGGTTTGATCCCTACTGGATCTAGTTCTTGAGAGCTTTGAGCTCTTCCAGCTCTATCTACAGCTAATGGATCTGTTAAACTTTGAAAATTGTCCATTTGATTTTTACCCATAAAACTTGGATCTAATCTTGAAACATCACCTTTTGGGCTAAAATTTTCAAGGTTTGTATCAATAGTATTTAAAGGCACTTGGTTGGCTGGATCTTTAAGATCTTTCAACATATCTTGATCTTTTATATAATCTTCCATTTTAACAACTTTAGGTTGGTTTTGTCTAAATTTAAATGCTTTTAATGCTTTACCACTTCCTCCCATAAGGGCTTTAAACATAGCTTGTTGATCCATTATTTTTTAGATTGTAGTTTAGCTATAGCATCTTGTAATTTTTTGATTTTAATATCAATTATTGAAGATGGTTTTTGTACTTCTACTTTTTTTTCTTTTTTTCCCATGATTATCTGTTTTTATCTTTATTAACATTGTTTATAGACGTAATCATAACTTTGTCTATATAGGTTTTACCCTTCATTATTTTATTTCTTGCGGTAGAGGTTGGTATATCCTCAGTACCAAGCATAATACGGTACATTCGACTTATTAACTGTTTACACTTAAAGGAAACTTTATAGATATTATACTTTTGGGTTGTGCGGTTATGTTTTCTCCATACCGTTATCCAACCTTCTTTAAGTAATCTGTTCCAGCGTCTATTGTCCCAACTATAAGAATATGTACCGATTTTAAAATCTTCTCTAGTGAAAAGATCCATGCAATCGAAGTATATAAGTAATTCTAAATCTGCATCGTTTAAATCATTATTTTTACAGGCCCATTTTCTAATGATCCTGTAATGTTTTAAAAGATTAAGATCTCTGACGTCACTAGCTTCTAGTCTCACAGCACAACTACTACATTGGCCATATTAACAACTTGATATATTTCTTTATTAATTTCTATTTGATGGCAATTATTTTTATCAAAATAAATAACATCATTTTCATTAATTCCTATAACATTGCTTCCGGCTGACAATACAGTGCCTTCAGCATATCTTATATCTTCTCGTTGTTTTTCTGCTAAGAAAAGACCTCCTTTAGTTTCAGAGACACCTTGCTTAGTCATATTAACTATTAAATTATTCCCTATTGCCTTCATTAATTCTTAAATTATTGATTACACAATTGGTTGATAAAATAGTTGAAGCTACTGATGCTGCATTTTTTAATGCACTTTTTGTGACAAGTAAAGGATCTATAATCCCTGACTCAATCATATTAACCATATTTCCTGTAACTACATCTAAGCCTTTTCCTTCTGTTAAAGATGTTTTATAGTTAACTATACCTGCATTACTTAAAATAGTCTTAAAAGGTGCCTGAATGGCTCTTAAGAGTATGTTTTCGTAAGAATTAGAAGTCTTAACCTGTTGCGCAGCATTTAACAAAGCAATACCACCACCTGGAACAATACCTTCTTTTATAGCAGCTTTAGTAGCACATATTGCATCTTCAACTCTATCTTTCTTTTCTTTTAATTCAACTTCTGAATTAGCCCCTACTTTTACTACAGCAACTTTACCTGATAGTCTTGCTAATCTTTTTTCAGTGTTAACTACTATACCAGGGTGTTTAGCTGTTTTAAGTTTGGTTTTTAAATCTTTTATTATATCTTTAACTTCATCACAAACTTCACCAACATGTAATATAGTTTCCATTTGGCTTGTTACACTTTTTTGTACTTCACCTAAATGCTCAGGGCCAATTAAATCAATGTCATCTCCTAAATCTTCATTTATAACAGTAGCTCCTGTAAGTAAAGCTAAATCTTCTAATGTTTCTTTTTTATTAACCCCGTAGACAGGGGCATCAATTAAATTAACTTTAATATTACCTTTTAATTTATTCATTGCTAAAGCAGACATAACTTGTTGGTCTACATCAGCTATGATAAGTAATGATCTATTTTGCTTTATAGCATATTCTAAAACACTTTGTATTTTTCTAACGTTTTCAACTTCAGACTCAACTATTAATACTAGTGGTTTATCTAGTTCAGATGTATTAGTTTCTTTGTTTGTTACAAAATGTATATTTTTTAATCCTCTATCATATTGTATACCATCAATAGTTTCAAACTTTGTTTCTGGTAAGTCTGATACTTCAAGTATAACAACTCCTGTTTCATCAACCGATCTAAAAGCATCTGCAATAATTTTACCAAGCTCAGGATCATTGTTAGTAGATATAGTAGCTACTTGATCTATCATATCACCTTTTACTGTAGTAACTATTGAGTTTAAATAATCAACAACTTTATTTGTTGATGTTTCTATAGCTTTTTTTAAATCTCTAGCGTTTTCTTTTGTTGCAACTCTATAAGCTTCTTCTAAAATAGCATGAGCTAATACTGTAGCAGTTGTTGTACCATCACCAGCCTCTCTCACTGTTTTTCTAGCAGCTTGCCTTAATAATGTTGCTCCCATATTTTCAACTGGGTCTAATAGTGTTATAGCGTCAGCTACTGTTACACCATCTTTTGTAATAATTGGTTCACCGGTTTGGTCTTCTAACATAACACACTTACCACTAGCCCCAAGTGTGGAGCTAACGGCTTGTGTAAGTTTTGTAATACCAGCAAACACATTGTTCTTAGCCTCTGAACCAA
>JAAHTH010002925.1_pt1 | contig 12381 bp, 16 predicted proteins | sample 6116091 | NCBI WGS metagenome assembly JAAHTH01 (sample SAMN13939990, study PRJNA603662) | sponge metagenome | isolation source: marine sponge | host: Mycale hentscheli | place: New Zealand | collected 2006
TGATTAATCCAAAATATTACAGACCTTGTGAAGTTGATTTGTTATTAGGAAATGCCAAAAAGGCTGAAAAAGAGTTAGGATGGAAAAGAGAGTTTGATACGTTGGATAAGTTAATTGAGGATATGTTTAATTGAAATATGTTTCAGAATTAATATTTTTATCATCAATAAAAAGATCATATGCCGGTTTACCCATTTTTAATTCATGAAATTTACAACCCCAAGATTTTAATTGTTCATATGTTATATTAAACCATAATTTTTGTGTTACAGTACCTCTGGCTGTCCAATAAATTATTTTATGTCCTTCATCATATAATTTATTAATTTTTGTTATACGTGATATATACGGCTTAGCCTTTGAATAGTCCATTTTTCCTTGACATTTTTCAGTATAATAACAAATTGTATCATCGATATCTATGAATATTTTCATTATACCTATTTAAACAATTCTGTTTAAACATTAATATAATGGTTAAGATAATCGCTGAAATAGGCATAAATCATAATGGTTCTATGGAACTTTGTAAACAAATGATGATGTTAGCAAAGATATCAGGCTGCGATTATGCAAAGATTCAAAAGAGAAACCCGGATGTTTGCGTACCGGAAAAACAAAAATCAAAACCAAAATCTACACCTTGGGGAAATATGACTTATATTGAATATAAGCATAAAATAGAATTTTCAGAAGAACAAATAAAAGAACTAATTGAATTTGGTAAAACTATTGGAATTGAATTGTTTGCTAGTACATGGGATAAAGACAGTGTAGATGTTATGGCAAGACATACAAATATTGGTAAATTAGGGAGTGCCTCTATTAATGATTTAGAATTATGTAAATATGCTAGGGAAAAGTTTGATTTTTTAATTATTAGTACCGGCATGAGTACTGAAGAAGAAATTGCTGAATGTGTTAAGATCTGTAATCCTGATGTTATTATGCATACTAACTCAACTTATCCATGTCCTCCAGAAGATTTAAATTTGCGGTATATAGAATGGTTAAAAACAAAATATCCAAATAAAGAAATTGGCTATAGTGGCCATGAATACGGTTTAGTAACAACATTTGCGGCTGTTAGCATGGGTTCAGAATGGGTTGAGAGACATATTACATTGGATAGAACAATGTGGGGAAGTGACCAGAAATCATCTATAGGACCAGAAGGAATTTTTAAAATGGTAAGAGGCATTAGAGCAATTGAAGTAGCTACACAATATCAACCAGGACCAAGAAAACAGTTTGAAGGAGAAAACGCAAAAAGGGAAAGTCTTCGAAAAAAACTTTGAAATAGATTTTTTTTTAAGTAAATTTTTTAATATAATTAAACAATATGACAATAATTAACTTAAAGAAAAAATATATATTTTTAGCCAATCCTAAAACAGGCTCTACAAGTGTACATACTCTATTAAATGATAAAGAATCTATTATACGATGTACCTCGAAAAAAGAAAAACCATTTGGCAAACACGATACTTATTTACAGGTTAAAAATAATCTAAGTTCTATAAATCTCAATATAAATGATTTTTTTATTTTTGGATTTATTAGAGAACCAATTGATAGAATGAAAAGCGTAATAAATCACTTACTAATGAGTAAGAATAATAAAACAGCGAAAACATTAATGAAAAACGACTGGAAACAATTTATGACATATGCGGAAGAAAAGTTATTTTATAGTGTTGAAAAAATGTTTTTTGATGAAAATAATCAATTGCCCCATAATGTACACATATTAAAGATGGAAAATATGGAACAAGAGCTTCAAAAGATATTTAAAGTGATTAAGAACAGTAGAAAAAGGCAACGGATGAGTAAGAAGGAAAGAAGAACGTGTCATAAAAATAAAGGCCAATATATATTTAAAAAACAACTATCAGATGAAGTTATAAATTTAATTAAAGATAGATTCCCCCGTGATTGGATATATTATTATTCATGATTTATATATTAAAGTTAATTATAATTTATAAGTATAATGAACTTTACTGATTTTAATAGTCTAAAAAACAAGTTGAAAGGGCCTATTTATTCAATTATTACACCATTTACAGATACTGAAAATATTGATTATAAGAGTTTGAGTACATATATTGAATATTTATACAAAGGAGGTGCGAGAATTTTTTATGCAATGGCTTTTAATACTAGATATTTATTGATGAATAATAGAGAAATTATGGATATTAATCAGTTTATTATTAAAAAAGTTAAATCATTAGATGAAACTAATATTGTTATCGTTGGAGATCCTCTTAATTGTTCAACCAAAACATCTATAGAATTTGCAAAACATGCTAGAGATAATGGCGCAGATGTAATAAGTTTAATTTATAGGGCATATTTATTTTTCGATGAACATGTTTATAACCATTATAAAACAGTTGCCGATGCTGTCCCTGATATTGGAATTTTAGTTCATGAAATGCCTTTTATGAAAGGTATTCCACAGCATCAAGACGGAACGTGGAGTTTAGACCTTATAGATAAATTAGCGAATATTCCTTCTGTTGTAGCTATGAAAGAGGACGCGAAACAAGATGATTATACACGAAAAGTGGTTGACCTAATTAGCGATAGAGTCGCAATTGTTGTTTCAGGTAATGGTTTACAACAGTGGTCTAAAGTATCTGATAAATGTGCTGCTTGGTTAACCGGTATTGGAAATTTATGGCCAAAAACAGAGCTAGAATTTTACGAAGCTCATCTCCAAGGAGATACTAAGACTTGTAACCGTATTATTGAGAATATTGAAAAACCTTTCTTTTGGGTAAAAGACAATTTAAGTTGGCATTTGGGAATCAAATCAGCTCTTAAAACATTAGGAATCATGGAAAGACACGAAAGAATGCCTTATCAACCATTAAATGACGAACAACACCAAAAAGTCAAAGAAATTTTAGAGGGTATTGAAATTAATAATTAAATTTAATAAAATGTGAATATATAATTATGAAGTTTATTTCATTGGGTAATGGTTGTTGGGAAAAAAATTTAATAAAATTATTCAATAAAGATAACAAAAATCAAATAACAGATATATTTGATTGGTGTAAAACTTTTGATTTTAACAATTTAATTAAAGCATTACAAGATAATTGGGATATATTCAAACCTGAAGATATTGTAATAAATAATAGGGAAATACATAATATAAAATATAAGCTTTATTTCCCACACGAAAATTGTGACAAAATTAACGATGAAAGAATTAAGTATAATAGAAGATACGATAGATTTATAAATTATTCAAATGATAATGATGTGTATATATGTTTTAGAAAAATAACAGACAAAGATAAAATAAATATAAATGGGTATAATTATGATAATAATGATAAACACTCATACACAAAAGAAAATTATGATGCAATTATAAAATATCTTCCCGAAAATACTTATATTGTGCTATTATGTCCTTTTCAATTAGATAAAAATATAAAGATTTATGATAAATTTATTGTTTTAGATAATGTAATAAATCCCGGATTATTATTTCATACAGCTGGTATTGAAGAACAGAAAAATTATAAAAAAAAATATCGTGACTTTTTTGATAAAATTAAAGAAAATGAAAATAGGATAACAAAAAATGTTATAGTTACTACAGGTGAAATAATTAAAAAATAGTTTAAAATTAATTTTATATAAAGAAAAAAATAATATCTAATGATGAAGAAAATAACCATCTTGTAGATTTTTATCAATAAATATAATTATAATATAGAATATAAATTATAATTAAATCATAATGGAAGAATTATATGCTAATACAGAAATAGAGATTATTAAAAAAATTAAAACAAAAGGTATTTGCATTTTTAAAAATTATATAGATAAAGAGAAACTAAAACTAATTGAAAATGAAATGGATAATATACTTCATATTTTTAAATCTAATTTAGATAAAAATACAGGACAAAACCGATGTTTACGAACAAATATTGATACAAATATAATTAATCAATATACTAATAATAATATTTATTCAACGTTTAAAAATGATTTTGTAACAAATATAGCAGATAATATTTTGGGCAATTTTAAAAGTGATAATATTTTTATTCATCATGATCTACAAAATCTTTTATCAAATAATACATATCCACATTTTGATTATAATCGAAAATTAAAATTTTACCTTTGTGTTAATGATATGAATAAATCCAATGGCTGTTTCAAAGCTCTACCTGGTAAAATGAAATTAGTTGACACAAAACGCAAAATAAACCGAAGAAATAATATTTTTACACCAGGTCATCGTTTATATAATGGAACAGAAATCAAAATAGAAGAACTAATTCCTATAGAATGCAAAGGTGGTGACTTAATCATTTTTGATACAAATTGTATTCATGCTGGAGGTGTTCAATTTGAAAATGGTAAATACAGAAAAGTTATAAGACTACATTTATCAAAAAAATAAATTTATATCATTTCATTTATAACGATGATAAATAGGATATTTATTTATTACAGATTTAAGTCCGGTTTTTAAATAATTATTTACCATTGTTTTTTCTCCGTTTCCTACAGACTTATTGTGAATACCTTGAAATTTTTCACCTATCCTGTGATCCCTTTTCTTTTTTTTCACGTCTGAACCCTGATTTCTATACGGTTTATTATCTGCGCCTATTAAATTAGAAAGTTCAATATTTTCTAATTTTACTCCAATTCTTTTATATATTTCTTTAATGACATTTTCTGGGTCTTTAACTAAGTCTTCATAATAAATATAAATAAACTGCGGATGATTTTGTAACTTCATCAACTTTTTTCCATATATATCTGTTAATTCGATACATTTATTAGGGCTCCATTTATGTGTAATAATATTTGATCTACTTCTATCATATGGATTTCTAATAATAGTCAACCAATAATTATATTTTGATTTACTTACCCATTTATTAAAATACCAAATTGCTTGATTATATCTTAATCCCAATATTGTTGAATCGTATAACTTTAATATAGGTTCATAATATTCAGTTACAAAATCATCTTCAGTTTTTACATTATCTAATAATGTAAGCCAATATTCTTTAGATTGTCCTTTCAACAAACGACCATTATCATTATTTATCTGGTCTTTAACTATATTTTTAAGATTCTTCATGTTATTCATTTTTACACATTCTTCCTGTTTCCAATATTTATTACAAGAATATAATAAAAATTCCGAACCACTTATGTGACCATTAACAGTAGTTGTATCTTTTTGACTATTCAAAATAGCTGATAGTAATGTTGTTCCAGATCTAGCTACAGAATCAATAATTATATATTTATTCATTATATATTAATATTATCTAAATATTTAAATGTATATTAATTTCTATTACTAAATGACAGATAATGGGATTTATGAAACTAATATTAATAATTTAATAAATATTAATAAAAATATTGAAGGCGATTATATTGAATTGGGAACATTTAAAGGCAAAAGCACTGTTATTATGGGTAACTTTATTAAAAATAATACGTTATCTAAAAAACTTTTTACTTTTGACTCTTTTTCTGGATATAATATTAATGATATTAAAAATGCAAAAACTAAACAGGAACAAGATGGTTTAATTTTTAATAATAATTCCAATAGATGGAATATTAATAAAAAAATTGTTGTTGATAAAATAAAAGCTAATAACATTGATAATATAGTTGAAATTATTGAAGGCGATATAAGTGAAACTATTAAGACCATTAATAATAAAAATATATCATTAATTTTTATTGATTGTAATGCTTATTATCCAGCATATAATGCTTTAAAACATTTAAAAGAACAAATAAATCATTGTTGTTTTTTAATTGTAGATGAACATAGAATAGGGGGAGAAACCAATGCGCTTAGAGAATTTATAAATAAATATAATATTAAGGGTTCTATGTTTAAATTAGATACAAATTATTTAACAGGACCCAGAATCATTTTTAATGTTGATAAAAGTACTAATAATGAAATGAAACTACAATGGAATCAAATTAATAAAATATTAAAAAATAAATATAGAGAAGTTATAAAATTAGGAAGTTTGAGAGAAAATGATTTATGTTTATAATTTTTTAATTCTGTCGTAAGTGTTAGTTATTATAAATAACATTATAATTGATTTGTATTTAAAAAAGCTATATATTATATTTATAAATGTCTTGGATTAATCGAACAGCAGACGATAAGAGTGGTCATGGTCCTATTAGATATACAAGATATGATACTAAAATAATTGTTATGTTTAAAAATGTATATCAATATATAAATCCCAATAGTAAAATATTAGATGTAGGATGTAATAGTGGGGGTGTTTCGAATTATTTATATAATTTAAATTATAAAAATATTTATGGTTTTGACATAAATTATGATGCAATTAATAAAGTAGGTCCTACCCATTTTCCAGAAATGTTTCAAACTGGAAACTTTCATTGTAATAATTGTACTGTTGGGTTTGATAAATATAAAGATAATTTTTTTGATTTAGTTTTTTCAAAAGGTCTTTTATTTAACATATCTTATGATAATATTCATAATACAATTATGAATATGATAAGAGTTAGTTCCAAATATATTCTTATATTTGAGGGAATTAATTATGGTAAATACAAACATAATTATAAAAAAATGTTTACGAATTTGAATTGTGAAATTGTTTTTGAAGAATCTTATGAAGGTTCCAATCCAAATCAATGGAAAAATATATTATTAAATGAAGAAATAAACTATAATAATTTGCCAAAACCTATAAAAAATTTTGAAAATATGAAAATTAAAAAATTATTATTATTTAAAAAATTATAAATTATATAAATATTTGAACTTATATATTTATATAATGTTAACAAAAGTTGCTGTAATTCCCGCAAGAGGAGGTTCTACTAGATTAAAAGATAAAAATATTCGTTTACTTGGAGGAAAACCACTCATACAATGGATGGTTGAAGCTGTGCTAAATTCTGAGGAATTTGATGATGTTTATATATCAACAGATTCCGATAAAATTTTTGATGCTGTAAAACATTTACCCGTAAAAAGACACGTTCGTCCAGCACAAAACGCCACTGTAAAAGCAACGGCATTAAATGCAATGTTAGATCTAATGGGTGATATACCAAAATATGATGTTTTTGCGTATTTTTTACCAACATGTCCATTTTTAGAAAGCAAATATATTAAAGATGGAGTTTCAAAATTAAGTGATGAAGTTGATTCTGTTGTAAGTGTTAGTTATTATGAAGAGCCAATACAACTAGCTTGTATTAAAAAAGGTGATGATATTATCCCTGTTTTTGATAATCTTACAGCAGGATTAACCAATAGTAAATTTATTCAAAAATACGTCAAACCAAATGGAGGATTTTATATAAGTCATTGGGATAAACTATTGGAAAGTAGAAATTTCTTTAAAGGAAATGTTAAAGGCGTTCTTATACCTAATGATTTATTAGTTGATATTGATTATGAACATGATTTGCAAATGGCAGAATTAATATATCAAAATGTCTTATGCAAAAATAACACTTAAAAATATTTTTTATTGATTTTTTAATGAATACACAAAAAAATATTTTATTTTCTAAGTCAAAATGCATTGAAACTGTAGAAGCTCTTAAACAGTTTTATAAAAAAGATAATCATATAAGCAATAATGAAAAAGAATTAATACTTATTAAAAATGTTATTAATGAATGTACAAAAAACAAATGTCCACCGGGATATTATAATTTATTTGGAGAATGCCTTTATGGTTAAATATACACTTTACTAATAAACTTGTTACTTATTAACCAATTTAAAATTATTATTTCATTAGAATGATCATGACAGTAACTCTTCCCCTTAATCTTACGATCATTATAATATGTACATACCTTATCATCTTTTATTGAAAAACCCATTATATCTACCGTAAAACCCTTTTGTAAAAAGTGTAAAATAGCCTGATGACCACATCTTGGAGCTTTATTAAATTTATAAGGACACTTTAAATTTTTTAATATACTATTACTTTTTGTATTTGTACCTGATTCATATTGCTCTATAATTTTGCTATATTCTTTTTTATTTAACATATCATAGAACTTTATTATTACATTTATATCTATATATTTATAACAAGTGCTTTTTAATTTTTCTGGATTTGTTCTATCATTAACTATATTATTATTGATATGATTATTTACATAAAATATATCTTTACTTTCAGGATTCTTAAATTTTACATTTAAATTTATTCTACAAATATTTTTATATGTTTCCAAAATCTCTTTATGCTTTAACTCTAATGGTCTTCCCCCTATAATTAAGATTTTTTTTGACATTTAATATAATTATATAATATATATTTATATTTAATCACATCTTCATTTTTATTGATTTATTAACTCTTTCCATTTTTCATTATCAGGTAAATCCCCAAAAGACCCATTATTTATATAATCGTTAATATAACTATGTTTTGTTATTGGATTTTCAATACATTTTTCTCCATAATTGGCTTCCAAATATTTTTTTGAGTTATTTGGAATTAATACCTCTATATTTTCAAATTTCGCCTTTTTGAAGGGTAATAAATCTTCTTCCAAAAAACTACAACTAGGAATACGTTCTGAATACGAAGTAATATACACTACTCTTTCTTTTTTTCTGACTTTTTTATATAATCCAATATCTATATGTATGTTATTGATTTCTGATAATTTATAAACCAACATTAATTTTTTTTTTTCTAGTTTTTCACCATTCATTGTTAAAAACAATGCTGCTTTTTTAAATTTATCAAAATCTTCCATTAAAATTCCTACATCAATATCAACATCCCAAGGTATTCTTTTACCATTTCGCAAACACCCTATCAAAGAACCATAATCCAAAAAAAATCTAAATCCAAAGAGTTCTGAAGCTTTATTTAATTTATTAAATAAATACATCAAATTATCATTACAACATTTAAATAATTCTTTATTATACAGATATCCATAAATTGGTGTATTATATTTTTGTTTAAAACACCATTCAGTTTCTTTGTTACATGGTCCTTTCCATCTATTTTTCTTTAAATCATATAGTTTATTATATTCATTCAGGGTTAATATTTTGGTTACAACATGATTCTCTGTTGACATTATATAATTTATATTAACTATTTATTTATGTTATTTTAAATATTGAAATGTTATATTCATATTATCATTAAACAAAATTTTATAACCCTCTAGCTGTAATCTATGTATTAACTTTACTGTTTTATTTTTTGGATCTTTGCGCTTAAGAAATAAATCAAACTCTATGCATAAATATCTTGGATATATTTTATCATCTAACATTTTATTTATTACTTCTATCTCAGCCCCTTCTATATCTATTTTTAATAAATCTATCTTATCATGATTATTATCAATCATCAAATTTTTAACACTATTAACCTCTACCTCGTAAAAATTAGTTCCAAACATTTCTTTTTTTAATGATTGTGATACATATTTGGGATTAGTTTGTTGGAAAAATTTCATTTTTGATTGCTCCTTCCATAATCCTTTTTCAATATATTTTATTTTATCAAAATTAACTTTCAACTCTGCTATATTTTCTTTATAATCATTTTGAATATCACCCGAAAATTTCCACTCTTTAGTTTTAAAATACGTTAACATTTCCTCATAATGCTTAATGGCTCTTTTTGTCGGATCAATTAGAATTATATTAGAATTATACTTATTAGATAATAACAGATCAAATGAAATATCTTCACCAACACCTGCGCTATAAACAATGCTATTTTCATCTAGTTTAATATCTTTTGGAATATACCAGCCACCATAATTAGTTCCTAGTCTTTGCATATATAATCTTAAAATATAACTTTTGTTTCGTTTAAACTTATAATAATAAAAATTAATTATTATTATACGATATGGACGAAAAAAACATATTTTATTATTATGGACGACCTGATGGATTAGGTAATCGTATGGAACAATTAATAGGTATACAAAAATATTGTGAAATTAATAATTGTAAATGTATATATCTATGGAATAATATTGGAAATAGAAAGTATGATATCTTTATTAAATTTGATGATATAGAGATAGTAAAAAATACTACCAACGACTCGACCATACTCCAAAAGGCAAAGATGCGTAAATGCCCATTGGTAAAAAATAAAGAACCTTTCGTAAAATTCAACTTTACATTTAGCATTCCCCATATTGACTACGATACTATTATACACATAAGAGCAACAGATAGAATAAGTAATCATGTCCAAAGTAAAGACTTTTCAACAATAGAAGATCTAGTTATATTGATAAACAAAACTATTAATTATATTAATACCGAAAAATCAATTTCTAATTTTACAATAGTTAGTGATGATATTTCTTTAAAAGAATATATGAAGAATAAAATTCATAAAAAATATGTTGAATTGTCATATAATTTTAATATTAATAAAGATTGGCTTGATTTTTATTATCTAACAAAACCAAAAAACAATGTTATTATGTGTTCTCAATTTTCTAGTTATTCTATTACAGCATCAATATTAGGAAATAAACCATTATTAATTTTTAAAACTAGTTTGGAAAGCAACTTGCCTAGGTACAAAGCCGATATTAAAATTATAGATTAATTATATAACATATTCAATACCATATTTTCCCAACAATTATCACTATGAACGTTTCTCTGATACCATTCATAACACGATTTCGACATTTCCTTCCACTTCTCTTCAGAAATATTAAATACTTTCTCTTTTAATTCTTCTGGACTATTCACTCGCAAATAATGTACATTTTCCACAGGAGGATCCATATAATCTTTAATTGAAACTTCAGGTGTTACCACCGGAACAGTACCAAACGCCATTAATTCCACTTCTCTATGACATTTACTTCCAAAACCCCGCAAACATAAACCAAAACGACTTCCCCGTAACTTCATCAAATATTCTTCCTGTGTAAACTTATGTTTATGACCCGATGTACAATGATATTCATCCAATACAGATTTCCAATCATGATTTGTTTGTCTATATTTTTGTTGTACATTATTTTCATAATTCCCTATAAAAACAGTCGTTGATGCTCGTTCATCATAACCAAGAATGTTATTTTCTTTCAATACCTTTTCTAATATCATTGGTCTTCTAGGCCAAAATATCCAAGGTTTTACATTAAATCCTCGCTTCATTAAAGCATTCCCTTCTTGTGATAAACTACCATTCCCTAGTAATATTACACTTGACCTATCCGCATTATCCGACCAATATAACGTAGGTCTGTCATACAATAAAATACTCGGTTTTATCCAAACATGACCACTGTTTTCACTTAATTCAACATCAACATCCTTATTTTTATTTCTTAATAAAATAACTAACTCTCTGAAACTATCGTTACTATGTACCCATTTGCCCCCCATAGGTTGCTTAGGTAACTGTATTATCCATTTTTTATCAATCATTCTTGAAATTATCATTAATGTTTTATAGTCTTTAATCTTTGTCAATAAATTTATCATTAGCTGATTAAATTGTCTTATTGTACCATTAGACATTTCATGAAAATGAGTATGAATTATTTTCATTGGTTTATTTTTATAATGTAATTTGTTGTTTCTTACAGAAATAAATGAAATAATACTTTGAGGTGGAATATCTGACTGTGCTACTCTCCACCAACTAAAATTATAATTCTCTCCAAATACAAAAAATGAATATTTATTTGCCAAATCCTCTATTGAAGCCTGGTCAAAGTATCTAGATGTTTTCGTAAATTTTATCCAATCATCTTTTACTGTTTTTTGATTAGTCCATAACATACCTCCATTGTAATACCCATATAAATCTGTGTCACGCTTTCTAATATAATGCGGTGATAAACCTAATTGTTTGGATTTATCAATGTCATCAATAGTATCTAATATTACCATATCCGCATCTAAAAATAAAGTATCCGGGTCTTCTTTTAAAGCTAAATTTATTACCTCTGCTTTCATCATTTGAAACTCAGACCAAATACCTTTTTGTTCCATTTGTCGTCTATTCATTCCAGAATATTTATCTAGTTTTACATGCCATCTGATATTTAATTTTATCTTAGGCGTAGATTCATCTATGGTTTTTTTTGTTTTACTATCCACCAAACAATGGACTTTTTCTCCAGGATGATATAAAGATATACTTAAAAGTAATCCAAATAATTCATGATGACAAGTATACGTTGCTAAACTACAAAATGAACTAGGTCGCATTTAATTATTCATTTAATCATAAGTTTAAATGGATTATTTAATTTATTCTTTTCCAATATTTATTCAAATATAACTGAATTACATCTTTGTAACTGTTCATT
>JAAHTH010002926.1_pt1 | contig 12373 bp, 19 predicted proteins | sample 6116091 | NCBI WGS metagenome assembly JAAHTH01 (sample SAMN13939990, study PRJNA603662) | sponge metagenome | isolation source: marine sponge | host: Mycale hentscheli | place: New Zealand | collected 2006
TAATTGATTACCCCCCAAAATTTGATAATAAAATATCTGAGTAATTATATGTCTAAAGAAGCCATGGAAATCCTCGCAGATCTCAAACTCCATGAACAGGAACTCAAAGAAGAAAATATTAGGCTCCAGGAGCAGAGCGCTCGACTCGACGAAGAAATACGTCTGCTCGAAGTATTCGTCAGAAGACAGATCCAGGAGAAAAAGGAAGCATTGGCCGATGTGATGTGCATCGCTTCAGGAGATAGTCATATTGAGGAATAATGGTCAATATGACCATTTTCATTTTTAAAAGTGTCTTGAGATTTTGACAGACTAATCAAATGAAATTGTAATCGGTTCAGATCGAATTGTTAATTTAGGACAAAGAGATTGTTTATTTATTTTTTTTTGCTCTAAGATCAACTTCATCTTTGGAGATATTTTTGCCTCGATATCATTACGAACTTTTGGATCTTTATTAAACTCCCCTATCGCTCGACGACATGTGCTTATATCACAATGCTGCGATACTTTTAAGGCTAGATGAAATAATTCATCGAAATCCTTAAACCGAGTATAAGATATCAAATATCCTTGACGACAATAATTTAAAATAATTTTCGCATCTTGTATGATCTCCTGCTTCTCCTTGTAATCTAATTCTGTATTCGCCTTCGGCATCTCCAATAGATTCTTTAAATCACTCCAGTCATAGATATCTGGATATTCCTCGCTCCACACGAACATCTCTAGACTACTTTCCAAATGAGAATCTAGTCTCTCAGATAATTCCTTCTTGGCTAGATCCTTTGGCTCCTCTATCGCCTCGATATCATAGATCTTTATGAAATTAAGCAAATGCTTTTTGGTCCAAGTCTTGTCAATCATTATAAGAAGAAAAATAAAAAAAACTCATATTAAATGCGGCGAGTGACATTTAAAAATAAAATATTGATTAGAATATATGACCCAGATCTCATTTTTAGTCCCAGCCACCACCCACCGAAGAGATTGGAAAGATTACACCGAAACAGATCTATATATGTTTCTCCTAAAATCTCTCGAAGAACATCCTCCTCACGGCGTCGAAATTACAATCCTCGTGGGCTACGATTTCGACGATGCTATGTATTCTGTTGCGGAGAACAGATTGAAATTCAATGCGGTGTTCCCCAAAGTCACAATTAAATGGTATGAATACGATGCATCGTACAAGGGCAAACCCACATGGATCTGGAACTCCCTGGGGGATATTGCTGTCAATCAAGGATTCGAATGGATGAAAGCCCTTGGATCTGATATCCTTGTTCCTAAAGATAAGGGATGGATCGGCAAAATGATTAATGACTTAAAGAAATCTAAGAAAGTAGGATACTCCGCAGGGGACTCAGGAAATCCAAATCTTCCTATGACTCAATTCCTTATCCATAAAACTCATATTCAAATATTTGGATGGATATTCCCTCCACAGATTCACAATTATTTTTGCGATGATTTCCTTAATGAAGTTTATCCAGAGAAATATATTCACTACTCACCTCAATTCAAATTATTAAACGTCGGCGGAGCACCTCGATATGATCCCAAGGCGGATAGGAAACTGTGTGATATGCTTCTCAAAAGACATAAACCCGCTGTCAATCGCTGGATAAATAAATTATCATCCCAATAATAATTTGTATGAATATTTAAGAATGCCTTTCAATACGACTCCTCGACCTATTGATGTGTTATCTCAACAACTGAAAGACCTACAATCTGATATCAAAATTATGAAATGCGAGATCATCCATCTTCGAGAGCAAATTAAAATTAAAGATGAACAGTTCGAAATTATTACAAAACCTCCTGCTTCGCAAAACAAAGGATGGTGGTATTAAAAATCGGCGTTTTTATTCTCATTTTTTTATATATCCGATTAATAAATGACATTCGGAAAGATCTATATCCTCACATCGCAACTAACTGAAAAATGTTACATCGGCTCTACAACCTATCATTATCTAAGCCAAAGATTTAATACTCATCGAAATGATTATAAGGATGGAATCAAAGATTATCAAGGTCTTTTTGGATATGATCATGAGGGCAATTATGTTGAACCAGAAATCATGCTTCTCGAAGAGGTCGATTGCCAAACTAAAGATGAATTACATCTCAGAGAACAGCATTGGATGGATATTTATGAAGATTTATGTATTAATAAAAGAAGGGCACATCTTACGCCTGAACAAAGAAAGAAATTGATGGAGGACTCCTCTAGGAAATATCATGCCTCACCCGCTGGTAAAATATCCCTAAGAAAAGCATCTCTAAGACAAAATATCAAAAAATTAAAATTAGAATCTGATTCCCTAAAAAAAGAAATCGATGAAGAAAAAGAACAACACGATCTCGACATGGGAGGCTATTTGACCTTATCTTATGAAGGAGTCGATTCTGATTATTCTAATATATATTGCGATCTCATTGATAGACAACGATTAACTGAGAGAAAAGCAAAGAAGTATCAAAAGAGAATCACTACTCTTGACAGATATACTAAGGAACTTTCCGTGCTTTCTTCCGACCCATAACTAATAGCACATCTTCCGCCTCAAATATTTTTAATCGAACCAATGCGATCATCGTGATTACAATTAATAACTGATCCTCTTTGCTTATGAATCTACGATTGTATCTTCTCTGAGATAATATCGCAGTTAGCATCATTTGTGATATCCGCCTTAAACTTAAACCCTTTGACCTCACTGCATCCTCGACCAAGTCATATGCCTCGGTGACTAAAGCCTCATAAGGTCTTCTCTTTGTAAGAGCCGCTGAAGCCACTAATTTATCTTGATAAAATACCGATATCGATCCTTGGCTTCCTTGAAAAATTGTCATTCCGTATATTAAATAAAAATAAAATGTTTATCAAATTTATAATGCCGAAAAAGAAAGGAACTAAAAAAGTCATTGAAGAAAATCCTTGGCCAAAGATCTCCATACTGACGCCACTCTATAATCGTAATAAATGGCTCCCACTCATGCTTTGTAATCTGGATTCTTTCGACTATCCCCCAGAACAGATCGAATGGTGTATCCTAGACTCTAAGGATGGCGAGGAAGATGTACGATTCCTCGAAAATCAAAAGATAATTGATCTTCTTCAAAAAAGACTAGGAAGAATCAAACTTAATTATGAATACATCCCCAAAAAAATGACTATTGCTGAAAAAAGAACTTATTTGGCAAAAAATATGATGAGTCACAATTGGTTCGCTAATTTAGATAGCGATGATATCTATTTCCCAGGATATCTCAAATATTCGATCTCACAACTCAAGACTTTTAAAAAAGGATTATCATCTTCCAACCAAATGCTTTTCCTTTTCCCACATTATGATTTCAAAATCTGTGCGATTAAATGTCAGGCGGTCCGCCAGTGCCATGAGGCCTGTATGGTCGGCACCAAGAAATATCTCAGATCTATGAATTATTTCAATAAAAAAGAAACAAAAGGTGAGGGAGCATCAGTGATCGATGGGAATGAAAATAATGTCATCAATTTGGATATACAGCATCTGATGATCTGTGTCTGCCACAATAATAATACTTGCTCGAAGGAAATGTTCAAGGAAGCCAATGTTCAAGATTCAGAACTCCAAGGATCTCACGTCGATGTTGTCAGGGCGGTTATGGCGACTGAACTGAAAGAAGGTTTCAAAGATAATGCTCCTTTCAAAAAGGAAGACGATGAAGAACCATTACCACCAGTTTGAATTTCGTTGTCTCTCCCGCTTGACTTCGTAGAAGCAATCAGTGCATCGCTTCTTTTTAAGATTCCAGGTTTCTTTAGGACCTCCACAATCCGCACATAACTTCTTTTGTTCATTCTTTATTTGATTCTCACAATCAAAACATATTCTATGCTTTGTCCTTCGATGGGGGGCCATACACATAGAACAAGTCCTTCCCTGAACATTCTCAGGTAAAAATCTCTTAATACATTCTGATCCAATACATAGCAAATCTTCTTCATTCTTATCGGTAATAAAATAATGTCTTTTGATTGGATGACCACAAATACATTCATCGGGGATATCTTCACCATATGCTCGCCAAGGTTCCGCTCCGAATATACTCATAAAATAGTTCAAAGGACCTGTCCCAGCAAACTCATCCCCGCCAGCATATTTCCATCCACTTTCCTTGATCTCTTTCAAAGTGAGATTATAATCTTTCAATCCGTCAATAAATCTTTGCGAGACGCTATCCATCTTTAAAACAAATAATTTACGTATTTTATTTTTAAATCAAATTTATTATATAATGAGCGAATCGACGGGGGCCATGGAACAATTTAATATTAATGAACTCGCTGGTGCGACTGGATTAATCCTTGGTGCCGTTTCAGGTATTTTGGTGGTGATCTTCAAGAGTCGTTGCTTTTGTAAGTTTCGAGTGGGGATATCAGATAAATATAGTCTATGTATGTGCGAACGCAAACCTCCTCCTGATTCCCCAAGGGAACCTGAAGCCGACAGCTCAGACGCAGAGGATCCTAAAGATCCTAAGGATAAGCCACCGGATGCATCACCACCTCCTAAAGATCCAAAGGCAAAAGATCCAAAAATAAAGGATGAAGATATTCTCCCTTATCCGGATGAAAAACCATAATTATTTTCTCCATAAGATTATAAATGCTTGTTTCTATTCTAATCCCAACTTTACTCGAAAGATGTTCAACCTTTGTCCCCATGGTCGAAGATCTTTATAAACAAATCAAAGATAATGATCTTTCAGATAAGGTCGAAGTTATTTCCATTTGCGACAATCGTACAGTTAAACTTTCTGATAAAAGAAATAAACTTCAAAAGATGGCCAAGGGCAAATATTTTACTCACCTCGATGATGATGATAAATTCACAGAAGATTATTGTATTAAAGTCGTAGAGCATATCGAATCTCTTGAAGAAGATATGGATATCATTGGATATAATCAACTCGCTTATGTTGCGGAAGATATCTTTGTGGTTAAATCATCACCTCACTTTGGTTTGAAATTAGAAGAATCCCCTGAATCAGCAAAATACAAGGATTATAAAACTTATTATCGCACTCCCTGGCAGTGGTGTTTATTTAACAGAGAAAGATTTGGAAAGGTTTATCGCACCGATATTGACACAAATTCCATGGAAGATCAAAACTGGTTAGTGAGAGTTCATCTCGAAAGACCCAAAAATTATTCTCATATCGATTGGATTGGACACGAGTATCACTTCGAAAAAGGTGTCGCCGGATCTACTTGTCAATAACGAAGTTACTAAGAAACAACTAAAGTTGTTTGTCAATAAAAAAATATCTGTGATTAATAAACATGTCTAAAATTGTTACAGTCTCTAAATTGACAGCGATCATGCAACCGAAGCTGATCGAAGGAATGAGTAATGCTGATTTGAAAAAAGTATATCTCAAAACTTTCAAGGGAGTAAAAATGGTCGATACTCCTGAGAACAGAAAGAAGTTTAAAACTATGTTTGCTAAAGAACTCAGAAAAAGTAAAAAGAAATCTCTTAAAGTTATTGTTCCAGACAAGGCAAAGGGAGCAATTCCACAGATTAAAAAAAATAAAACCGCTTACGGCAAGGAAGCCGATAAGGCAGAACCAGATAAGGTCGCCAAGGCATCTTTGAAGAGAGATTGGACAATTGTATCTGATAATTGCTACGGAGTCGCATATATGAAAGCATTGAACAAACCCTATGAATCGCCTTTCTTTTCGATGTTTATTTATGCTCCCGATTACATTACTTTATTGGAGAACTTTGATGAATATATGAAACTTACTCCCGTCGCACAACCCACATCTTCTCAAGATAAGTTTGGAGGAAAATCAAAATATAGAAGAGTAATCTCAAAATATCCTGTGCTATTACTCAAAGGATCGAAAGGTGATGTCGAAATACATTTCGCCCATGAGAAGCAATCTCCCCAAGAAGCAATTCGAAAATGGACATCAAGAACTAAAAGAATGAACATGAACAAGAATGATATGTTTGTCAAGATGGACTCAAGAGATAAATTCACAGTTGATCTCGGTAAGAGATTTTTAGCATTGAAACAGTTCCCTCATAAGAGATTATTTGTTTCAGAAAAATATAAAAGTTCCCTAGGTGGTATGAAGGATGTGGTAGTTATGGATTATAAAACCCAGACTCCCATAGGAACAAAAACAGAAAAATTATATCCTATCCCTGCTCGTTAATTATTTTATTTTAATTTATATCTTCTTTTATACGCAGCGATCGATGCCCCCCGTGATTCCTTATTCCACAATATCCACCGACTTAACGCACCGGCCGTCATTGGTGCATCCCAGTTCTCCCTCTTACGGTGCCTGTCTAGGTATCTTTTTCTTTGTTCTTTATTTTTCGTTTTTGTATAGTCGGCCATTCCGGCGGCTCCAAAGTGCGTTGTCCTCGAGCGTCCGTTATCTAATTGGAAGACGGCCATCAGCTTCTTCTCCGGCTTAGTCGATTTGCTTATTTTTACAGATACAGGTCTTGACATTATTATAAAAGATATCACATAATAAAAATATGCTCACTAATACACAAAAGTATAATGCTAAGTATGGTTTTCCAAAAGATCAAGGACACAGTAAAGCAGCGATTGTTCGAACTACAGGAATACCTAAGCGCATCCTTGATAAGGTATATTATCGTGGAACAGGAGCTCGAAAATCAAACCCTCAATCGGTTAGAAGTGCTTCTACGGGAAAAAAGACGGGGACTGCTAGTCTCAAGGGGAAAATGAGCGCCAATGCTTGGGGATATGGACGAATTTATTCTTTTATTATGAAACAAGAGGGCACGTGGAAACGGGCTGACAAGGATCTAGCAGATGAAGTCAAACGTTTGAAAATTAAAGGTTTCATGCGATAAATTAAAATGTTTGTCAGTTTATAAAAATGGCGTATAGTAGTTCTCAGAAGATGTCAAAGAAACAGATGAAAAAGGAAGGGAAAACAAAGAAGGATTTAGAAGAAGACCCACCAAGTCCTCCTGCGACTAAAGCACCCAAGAAACCTCGTAAGAAGACAGAGGGAAACCCAATGACCACAGAACAGAAATCACAACTCTCCAAACATATGGCAGAGCATACTGATATTAAGGATCTGGGAACGAGTGAGAAGAGGTCTCATCGTATGAAGATGATGGTTCGAATGAGAAAGGGTATGTCTGTATCAGAAGCACATAAAGATATTTCGTGATCGTTTAAGATAATTAAATAAAATAATATTAAAGATATTATGACATCAAATCAAGAAATTATTATGAGTCTCCCTGTCGAAGCAAGGCAAAGGATGTATCACTCTCAGTGGTATAAGAGATCTAAGATGGCTCCTGAAGATCGTGCAGGCATGAGTGTCCAAGATGTACCGATCAGTCCCCAAATGATTTCAAGAGTTTTAAATACTCGCTGGCAAAGAAGAAACTATCCTGAAGAGAAAAATCATTATCCCATGCCTATCGGTATTGAGCACGATCTAGTTGAAGGTAAGAAACCTTCTGGAGGTCAGAAGGGAAATCAAAATGCTAGGAAATATCTAGCTTTCGAAGATGTCGATGGATATCCTGTAAGTCACAAGCATGTCGCTAACGCTCCAGCAGCACAAGGTGCCAGAGCACGATTCAAACATCTCATGGTGGTTAAGAAACAGATAGAGATTTCATTTGACTGATAGAAGTGATAGACTCAATCGTTTTCAACAAACTCTCTATCTGTTTATCTTTTTCATCTAATTGATTTTCTAAGACATCAATGCATCGTTTCATGCTATCATCATTCATTGATCTAATTAATTGATCTTCCTGATATCTTTTTCGATCGCCTATCGTTTTTGCTTTATTAATTTTGTCTTTCTCTTGTTTTCGTGCTAATTCATAGTATCCACGAAACTTTAATTTATCCATATTGTTCTTCATATTCTTTCTTTCTCTGTCTAGATTTTTATCTGATTTATTCAACCTTGTAAAGATTTCATCAATAATATTAAAATTTTCGATTACCCATTCTTGATCCACTAACATCTATATTTATTCTCAACATTATTTTTTTAAGTAAATGGTCAATATGAGGAAAAGTGGTCAATAGGACCATTTTCGTTTTTAAAAGTGATTTGGATTTTTTTGACTTAGAGTCTTTCCTTATAATAATCCATAATGAATCTTTCGGCTGATTTAGAAAAAGAAGATTTGATTTGATTGATTTGAAATAATTTGATTTCATATGCCTGGATTGTCTTTTGCTTATAATATTCCTTCTTCCATTCTGGCATCCAATCAAGATGCTTATATTTAGGCTTATGCTTCTTCTCCATCTGATACTCATCAAAACTAATCCCATAGTGATTGATGATATCGAGTAAATCTTCTCCGTAACCTTTGAGGACACATTCCTGAACTGGCGTCGGTCGTACATCTTCGCGGCCTGAATCATCGTAAAGATAATCCAGAAAACAGGAAGGGCATATCGATAATTTATTAAACAGATCCTTCATGTCTTCTGAACTGATCAAGTTCCCCCGATACCACTCATTCGATCCATTGACCTTTACCTCGAAGGTCGTTGATTGACGATGATAATCATTATTTATTTTTTCAAAGACTAGTCTCATAAGCCTTTCAAACTTGAAAGGATCCATATCTTCAGGTATCCAATTGTGGAACTCTTTTGAATCACATGGAGTCCAAGGAATTAGAGAAAACATTTGCTTGTGTTTTTGATCACTAATGTGTTGAGACTTTCGAGAATTAAAATCTTTAGAAATACCAAGTTTTGTGTCGGATGCCTTAGAGTCTTCTAAAAAATACCATTCTCGACGACACTTCGATTTAGAGGTTGTGTCGTAAAATAATTTTTCATAGACTTGATTCAATGTTTTATTATGTGCTTTCTGTCTCTTAAGTTCTTTATCTGAAAGTCTGGATTGGCCGTATATGAAATCAATCTTTTCATTGAGTTCTTTGATCTTATGAGTAACATTAAATGCTTCCGCTGTCGAATAATTAATCCGAGTCATTCTTAACATAGAATCTATATCGCTTTATTTTTAAGTAAAGTGGTCAATATGAGGAAAAGTGGTCAATAGGACCATTTTCGTTTTTAAAAGTGATTTGGATCTTTGAACCTTAGTGAGAGTTTATTTAAATATACCGCAATGCCGATTCATATGCATCGTTGAGAGATTTGAAGTCTTCTTCATCCCCACCTTTATCTGGATGATATATCTTTGCTAATTTGTAATAGGCTTTCTTAATTATGCTTTCATCATCGGTTCTATCGATTTGTAGGATTTCCCATGGGGATTGTATTTCATCATGATTTTTATTAAAATCAAAATCATCAAAAAAGGGATTTGAACTTGGACCATATTCATAGTAATCATCTTCTGAGCGATGATATTTCCTCCACTTAGATTCTTTGTCCATTCCCGGAGGATGAAATCCATTCGGATCCCAACCTGGATACGGATCTGCTCCCATAAACTATTTTAATATCTAGATTTATTTTTAGGTGTTTCAAAAATATCTTTCTCTTTTACTTCCTTTGCTTTTTTGACCGATTGTTCGACCTTCAAGTCATTCAACTGATACAAGTGTTTAGGCATTGTCGCCATAGATGTCATTGGTGTAGGATCTTTTATCTTCTGTTTCTTGGCTTTGGCTCGCTTCGGCATTTTATAATTCAACTGTTTTAATTTTTTTGTTGATCTCTTTTATAAATATGAGTCTTCTGATTACAGCATCTTCAAGCAAATCATTAACGAATGAAATCGGTATCGAAAATCCGGCCCAATACACAAATCATTTGCGTAATCCCTTGATCATCAAACCTAAGTCACAGATAGCAGTCGATTCTGTCAAGATCAATCGTGCTCCTGTTGTGGCCTACGAGGATGGTTCGGTTTGTCAGTTTTGGTTCGGCAAAAGAATTACTGAGGATATCTTGGAAGCATTGAACACCAATTCTGGTGCGGGGAAAGACAACGCAGAAATTAGCGCTACGCTCGCAGCGATAAGAGCACAGCATCGATTGACTTCTTATCCAATCATTCAGCAAAACTTAATCGAATCATCTGTAGCACCTTCTCTATTTGTTCAAGGGTTTTCTAAAATGTGTCGGGAAGCATACTGCTATCACCCAGATATCAATACGAGTTATACGCAGAATGGTTCGATTTGTTCTTTAGATTTTGCTAGTGATTCTCTCGAGTTTCAATTTCAACAGATGATAACGAAACCAGCGAACAGAAATCTTCAGGCTTCCTTCGTTGAGACTGTTTTTGGTGGCGGATTATTTGATCCGGCAACTGGGTCTTACACCTGTAGCGATGATGATACTTTGGTTCTGTATAAGGGTGAAGGCCCGCTTGATGGTCCTATTTCAAGTGTTAGCGGAACTTGTAAGTTCAATGTATCAAGCACACGAGAGATTCCAGGTGATGCAACAAGTCGTCAATACTGCGTCGGAATCACACGAGCATATAATTACAACAATTATCTAAGAGCATTCAATGATAAGGATCGACTAAATATGGCGGAGCATACAGGTGTCGGTCGGGATCAGGATGTTTTCTTTGATTATTGTGCTCAAGCAGACGGAGATGGAACAGTAAGATTATATCATTCGGTGGTCCTTCCAAATACTCAGGGAGTAAGATCGATGGAAGAGATTCTCTATTACAATAAAAATAATACGTCGATGCTTGCGAATAATGATTTGAATAGTTGTTTTGCTTCGGGGGCACCTCTTGGAGCGGATAAAGTCACAGAAATCTTGATTACAATAGAAGGCGAAGTAGTGACGTTCAGCGATCAGAATGGTTCTGTAATTTCTACAGCAAAGAGTGTCCCAAGTGCTTCTTACAAACAAATGGTTCCCAAACCAGTAAATCAAAATTGTTGGAAGATGTATCCACAATTTTATTTATTTCATGATGAGGATGAGATATCAATGCCAGCAGGAAAAGCATATACTCCCAGGACAGGGGATTCAATGGATTCGAATATCTTTTATGGAAAGGGAGACTGGCAAGCGAGGTGTTATTATGATTATTTCACACAAACACAAGCAGAAGAAGATGCTGGAAAGACAAGAGCAAAACAGCAGAGATGGAGGAATGCGAAATGGTGGCCGCAGCATCTTGATCAGAGACCTATCACCGTAAAATCTAGCGGGGGAGCAAAGCGAGCAGATTTCATTATAGGAGAGTATTTGGGATTGACTGATCATGGAAGCTCTCGTGCGACACAGAAGAATAAAGAAAATATTCTAATCACTGGTCCAAATCCATATTATCAAGGAAACTATACGAATCATACTATGTTCCGTCCCAATCAATCACAAAACTTGGGAGCAGACAAAATCGCGAGTATTATCCCTGCTGAGATATCTCTGGATGCGGCATTAGGAAGTTCTTTCACTGCTCCTGAAGACCTACAAACCACAGCGACAAACAGTGCCTTTGTTCGCTTGCCTCAATTCCCCCAGACAACTTTCAATGCTGGTAAAGGATCGATCTCTAAGATTGTTGGAACAATCCCACGATTTGATAACAGTGGAGCGGATCAAGGATCATTATTCTTTGAAAAACACGATCGTTTATATGTCGATCTCAACAACACCGATACAATCGAAATGACAGATATAAAGGTTGATATCGTGAGATCAGATGAAACATTCGTAGAAGATCTAACTGGTAATAGTGAAATCGTTTTTCATATCCGTGAATCATCGAAATAAATAAAGACAACTAAACACACCAAAGATAATAAAGATAGAAGAAACTAAAGTTCTATCCTTTCTATTTTTTTCTAAAGTCATTTATAAATAATGTCTTCAAAACTTCCTGGAATTGAAATGCCGGCGCCGGAGCCTGAGCCTGAGCTTGAGCCCATGACCCCTCGGGTAGATCCTATCGATAATATTTTAGAAGAACTAGGGGATAAAGACATGCCTGAAGATGATGAAGCAGAAGGGGAAATAGTTCCAGTCGAACCCAAACCATCATTCGCAGAAGATGAAATATTTAATTCGAAAGCACCTGAGCCATCTTCCAAGATCCAGGAAGAAGAAGTAATGAACTCAGAAACTGGTGAAGTCCCTGAGAAGAAGGGTCGAAGGAAATATAAGCGTAAGGGTGAGATGACTGAAAAGCAGAAGGCACACTTGGAAAGGATTCGTGCAAAAGCACTTGCGAATAAAAAGAAACGCAAGGAGGAGAAGGAACAATTAGCAAAAGAAAAGGAGAAGGAGATTGATGAATTACGTCAGGAGAAGAAGAGTAAGGAATTAGAAAAACAAAAACAAAAAGAGATCGAGGCTGAGGCAAGGGTCTCTGAAG
>JAAHTH010002930.1_pt1 | contig 12359 bp, 18 predicted proteins | sample 6116091 | NCBI WGS metagenome assembly JAAHTH01 (sample SAMN13939990, study PRJNA603662) | sponge metagenome | isolation source: marine sponge | host: Mycale hentscheli | place: New Zealand | collected 2006
AACTATTAATGAGAGTGTAGATAAACAAAAAGAATATTTAGATAAGGTAGTAAGTAGATTAATCAATGAAACTGAAATAGATTATAATAAGAGAGAAATGTATATACCTTTTTCTGTTGATAATACAATATCATTGAGTATAGATTATATACTTTTACCCCACATTGATAAATATCCACCCTTTATTAGACATTGTAAAAATATATACGGATTAACTAATGAAGAGTCTGATTATGCGTGGAGACAATATAAAAAAAATATAAAAGGTAAATGTGCCGAAAATCATAAGAAAAAACCTTGGTATAAATTTCTTACCAATGAATCTATCGAAGATAAACAAAAAGACTATTTGGACTACGTTTATAATGATTTAGTAAAAAACACTAAATTCAGAAATGCAGCATATAGAGAAATAGATATATACGATGGTAAGTGTAAAAGTTTACAGGTTGGTATGCGTTGGGGAAGTGAAACACCTTATTTTAACTATGTACCAGAATGTTTAGAAAATTTTTTAAAAGACACTTATGGTTTAACTTATTATGAAATACAAGACTTATTTTGGGATAAGTATGAACAACATATTATTAATATGGTATTATCCAAAAAAGAACATGTATCACCACACGTAAGGGTACACGTTGATTACCTAAGAGAATCTAAAATAAATAAACAATCAAAATTCTTAAAATATGTTGTAGATAAGATGATAGATGAGACTGTACCCTATAACTTATCTAAAGGAAGTGTTATAACACCATTTGTTGCCGATAAAAATTCTAACGGTAAGTATATATTGAGTGCTAACCATTGTAAGAATATGGTTGATTATTTTGAGGATGAGTTTACATTAGGAAATATTTTTATTAATTATTTAGAAATGTTTGGATTATCATATGAAGAAATGTTGGAGGTAATGTATTCGTATTTTAATGTTCTCTTTGAAAAATACTTTAAAAGGTTTTTTGATTTATCTTATAAAACCAGACCTAGATTAGATGAAGGTATTGATTTAGCATACATTGAAAAGGTTACTGACAGAGTTCTTAAAGAAATAGTGTGGGACTTTGATAAAGGTATTGTTTATTTCCCTATGATAAACTATTCTGCAGGTATTAGAGATGATGATTTTTTATCTGCAGTTGCCGCAGACGATGCATTTACTAATGATATTAGTTCACCAAATACTAACTGGCATGTTGACTTAATGGATCATATAGAAGATATGTACGGAATCACTGGTAGTGAATGGAATCGTATTTGGGGTTCATTACAGGGTGAGATATGGGAGAAGACTGAAGAGTACTGGGACTCATTTACAAGAGGGTATTAAACAATTTACAATTTCATAACATTACTTATCGAACTTTTTACACTAAGGGGGTATTTATATTCTTAATAATAAATTATGAGAACTTTTTTTATTGGAATAATAATACTAATGATTGCTTTAACAATCACATATATTAAAGATTATGTGGAAAACCGTAAGTGAAATAATGATGATTTGTACATTACCTTTAATGGTTATGGGTGGATACGTAATTGTACTCATTCGTGATATTAGGAAACATAAATGATTAGTTTTTATTTAACCTATCATAGTCTTCTCTTTTAATCACTACGTAACTACCTTTCCAATAACCAAATACTTCATCGGAAAATTTTTTTTCCATATTGAAGTCCTTTATGGTAAAATTATATACTTCATCATAAAATGATTCATTAGGGAATCTTACCGACATTGTTTCTTTATTTTTTTCCATTTAATAGTAATTTTCTTAAACTTATTTTCGTTCTATGGTATGTAGCTTTAGAATGTCCTTCAGTTATATTTAACTTTACTGCAATTTCTTTATGTTTATAACCATCTAAAACTAAATTAAAAACTTCTAATTTTCTTTTAGGTAATTTATTTCTTACATTTAAAACATCCTCAATAGTAAAACCGTATTTATTAATTGGTGAGTCTTCAATAACCATAGAGTTATCAATAATATCCCAATTTACTTCTTCTACTACATTTAATGTTTTTTTTCTCTGAGTGTCAATTATATAATTACGTAAAAGTCTACGTATCCAACCTTCTAGTGAACCAGTTTCCTTATATTTATGTAGGTTATCTTTTATCTTTAAAAACCCGTTTTGACATAAATCTTCAGCGTCCTCTATATTTTTAGTATATTTTTTACATACTTGATGTAACATTTTATCCCAGTACATTACATAAATATTTTCTATTGTTATCATAACCTTTTATTTTATCTAAATATAATAAATAAAACTAACAAAAACAAATTATATACTTTTATTGTGATATCTATATATTTATATTATAGTATGAAAAAAAATAAATCTTTAAGTGAACAACTGTATAGAATGAAGGGACTTATGAATTATCAAAACGGTAATTATAAAAATCCTATTATTGAACAAAAAACAGAGATACCTCAAAAACCTGTTTGTACAGATACACCAATATCCCATATTGGTAGTTTTCCTGTAAATGTATCCACAGGATCAGGTGCTTTTAAAGAATTTTTAAATTCAGTTATTACAAAAATAAAAGCCAACCCTAAAATGAAGGAATTACATGATAAAGGGGTGGGGTTATATGTTACTAAATTTGCAATCAAAGGAGGTGCTAGTAATTATTATGGTGGTAGTGTTGAACCAGATGTTGCTAATGATAGAAAATCTACACCAGCTAAAGGTACATACAAACATAAAAAAGGTTCGTCAAATTACAAAAAGAATTTAGAATTAGCAAAAAATAGAGCCACAAATGTTGCGAACAAATTAAATAGTCCTGGTGGGTTAGAAACTTTAAAAATAAAGTTTGAGGACGGTGTATTAGAAAATGGTATATCTAATGCTGGGGGTGTTATAGTAGATACTGGTGGTGTTAATGATAATAAAAGAACTAAAAGTACACATAAAAATGCGGGACAAATAGTTCAGCTTACTATGGAGATTTGTTATGTTCCTAAAAAAGAGATTTTTGATAATCCTAAAACTGGAACAACAGTAGAAACAGGTACAACTGAAACTACCGGTACAACTGAAACTACCGGTACAACTGAAACTGGAACGACAGTAACTACTGGTTCATCCATAACTGGAGATACTAAAATAATAGAAACTGTTACAACATGTTTTGATGATGCAACTATTGAGGTAATATATGATGGTTCAGGTCATAGTTGTAATCATGCGATTTATGAAATATTTGCTAATGGTTATAAACTTAAACGAACAGGAAGGGATGGGGCAATTTATGATTATGCTACTTTAAATAATAAAGGTATTATGGATAATGCTGAAATTATTAATAGTAGTAAACCTAATATGGGTAGAAGAAATACTTTTGAATTGACTATTGATGGTGATAATAAAGAATTTTTTAATAAAGATATTGTAGGTAAACATGATGGTGAATTAGTTATAACTGCAGCATGTAAAAAGACAGTTAAAAAGAATGGTAGAGAGTTAGGTCCGTGGCCATCTAAAAAAGGATTTGATTGTCATGAGGGTGTTGGTACAATAAAACTGAATATCCCCTCTATTGGTAAAAGACAAGAAGTAGAAGTCACTACACCAAACAAATTTGATAAGGTAGAGAAACTACATACATTTACTGCTTGTGATATGTTTAAAAAACATCTTAGTGATGGTGGTAACCCAAAGACTAAGAAAAAGATATTTGGGTGGTTTAAAAAACGCCAAAAAGAAAAAGGTAAGAAAAGATTCTCAAAATAATTAATTATAAAATAATTTAATTACTTCTTTATCTAAATTAGAATATTCTGTAACACTAGAATAACCCTGATAAAATATACTATTAAAATATTGATTAGTATCATTAGTTAGTCCCATTGCTTGAGTGATTTCTTCTCTTAATATATGTTTTTGTCTTTTTACGTCTTTAACTTTCCCTAAATTCACAAATACTTCAGAATAAGATATATTAGATTGTAAATCACTATAAATCAAACCGAAACCATGTACACTACTTCTTTTTAATATATCTTTAGTTATTTTAGAATATTCTTTAACAGTACCTAAGTAAACTAACATATTATATTTACTACTACCGTCAACTATTTTAATATTCACACTAGTAATTAAATCATTTAATTCATTAATAATGTTATTTAACTCTAACATAAGATGTGGCTTCTTATCACCAACTACATGAATCAATATATCTTTTTTATATTTAGTGATATTTTGTCTATTATTACTACCCTCAACATAGTATACTATTGTGTCATAATAACTCTGTATTTCTTGTTCTGTTTGACTGTAACTGTTTAGTGTTACTAATACTAATAATACTGTGATTAACTTTTTCATATTGTTTGATTTATACAAATATATAAATAAATAACTAATCTACCAAATAATTAACTATCTTTTTTTAATAAAATGTTATATTTATATGTAAATACATTTATAATGGGAAGATTAGATAAATTAAAAAGAGAAGCAATAAACGAAGCAAATAAAAGAAATTTAGGTTTATTAACCGAAGGTAGAGCCGGTTCAATAGAAAAAGGTGATACGGATACATGTTTAATCAAGTGTAATATTAAACACGCAAAATATGGTTCTAATGGTGAAATAGTTAAAAAAATACAACATCTATTAGGTAATAATGGGTTTAATGAAGGTGCACAAGGTGGTGGAATTAAAAAAGGTTGTTTAGAAGAATGGTCAGCTTGTGATGGTAAATTTAGAAGTGAAACTAGAAAAGCGGTAGAGGAGTTTCAAAGACAATATAAATTATCTGTTGATGGTGTAGTTGGTCCTAAAACATTAGATAAAATGTGTGAGGTTTTAAAATTTACTAACAGTTTATCTAAAGAAAATTTCTGTCCTTTCCAATGTAATTGTGATGATTTAGAAGTATATGAAAATCCTGGTAAATCAGGTGACCCAATTACTGGTCCTCCATTTAACCCAAAAGATGGTAGACCCGGTGATCCTATTGATGGTGATATCGATATTGAAATTGACATCAATGATGATCAGTGTGAAAATGTTTTTTATTGTATAAGAAAAATTAGTTCTTCTTCCCCAACTATTGGTGATAAGTGGAAAGCATTTATGGAGTGTGTTAAAAGAATTAAAGGATTACCACCTATCGGAGATAGTGATAGTTGTGAAGGTTGTCCAGAATATGTTAATAGGATGCCATATATTAAAGGCGTTGGAGGCTATGAACCAACTAAAGAAGAAATAGCCTTTGGTGATGAGTGTATTAGGAAAGGTTGTTCTAAAAAGGTAATGTAAATAGATAAATTTTATTCAATTAACATATCTTCACACCAGATAGGTGTTTTTTCACCTAATTCAGAACCTTTTACGTTAAATTCGAAGAATTCTACTGCTTCTTCCATACCCATATCCATTTCAGTCATTAGTATTTCTATACATTTGGTAACTGAGTATATTACTCTCATTGTTTTATCGTCAATACCTATGACTGCATCATCGAAACCATCTGCAGTTAAAATTTCATCGTCTACATAATAACTTATAATACCATCTAATAATCTACCCATAATTACTTTTTATTTAAATATAAAATAAAAAAGTTAATAAGTCAATTTGTGGGGGTATACAATATATATTTAAGTGTTAGTTCTTCCCCTTCTTTTATTTCCTTAATTGTTTCTAAATATAAATCACCTACTTTATATATTATATCACAATTGGGGTTATCTGAATGGTTTATAAACCCACCTAAAGGTGTTCTAATATAGTTATCTTCATAATCTACATGATATACGTGTGAAATACCCAAATTAGTACTATTTGGGATGTTTTCTTTTGCAAATATACCCAACCCTTCTATCGGTGAATCTTTTATCGTTAAAGAGTCTGGTAGTGGTCTATAATATTTTCCTGTTACTTTCATTCTCAATAAATACTATAGATGTCACAAAAATGTAATTTTTTATAATTTCTCTATATTTATATAAAAAACTAATAATAAACTATTTTAAAAAAAAATAAAATGAGAATTAAAAAAAATGGTAAGGTAATTAGACTAACTGAGTCAGACCTTAAAAAAATTGTAAAGAGAGTATTAACTGAAGAAACAATTAACGAACAGTGGTATAAAGATGCGTGGGAATCATTAAAAAGAGATGCAAATTATATCGGAAGAGACCTTAAAAAAGCAGTAGATGAGATTCCAGATATTCCAGGAAGTTTCAAAAAGTTGGCTGATAAATTAACAGATGGTAAAGAATGGGAACAAGTAGCTGCAGGATTTAAAGAAATGGGAAAAACTTTAGGTCTTGTTGATGAGCAGGATGAACAAGAGGGTTCATGGAAAGATAAACTTAAAAAAATTATCGGTAATTCGACATACGAAAAAATAGCTAAATTAGCGAAAGCTGCAACTAAAATGTAATACAAATAAATATTTTTATTATGAAAATTAAAAAAAATGGTACTATAGTAGATTTAACTGAATCCGAAGTAAGGGAAATTGTTAAACAATATAAAATTAAAAGTTTTTTGTCTGAAGATAGACAATCTCGTAGATCTTTAGATAGGACTAAAAAAGTAGAGTCTATCATTGCAAAAATGAAAGAACTAACGAATATATTGAATAGTACTGAATCTAATTTAGAATCTATTTCTACTTATAATAGAATAGAAGAATTTTTAGAAAAAACCATTGAGGATTTTGAGGATAAAATTAATAAAAAAGAAAACAAAAAAGAATCGTAATGAAAAAACATATGTTAAAAGAGACAAATGATATGAGAAGGCTAATGGGTCTTAATCTAATCAAAGAAGAAGAAGATATGATGGAGATGGAAAATTATGGAGATCATCAAGAAAGAGATGAATATGATGATAGGGAAAGTGAAGTAATTGGTGTAGACTCTGATATTGATAAACAAAGACTACAAAAAGAAGATGAAGATATCTATGAAGGTGCTGATGACATCTTTGAGGATGAAGACGACATACTTCAAGAAGGAGAAGAATCTTTGCCAACGATGAAAGAAATGAAGAAATGTGTTTCTGAAGGTATGTCTAAAAAAGCAGTATGTGAAAAATACGGTGGTTGTGATCAAGAGAAACTTAAAGAAATGTATGATTCTTGTAAATCAATGAATGAAGATTCTGAAGGTGAAGAAACTTATAACTATGGTGAGGATGAAGGTGCTGATCATGAAGAGGAGGAGCATTTAGAAGACGAAGAAAAAATGGCACCACACGATAGAATTAAAGCAATTGAAGATCATTTAGAGGCACTTAAAAATGATATGGGTTACGATGAAGATCATGAAGATAGAGATGAAGAAGGTACTCACTTCGCAGAGGGTAAAAAATACAGTAAACTATTAAATACACTTACTGAATCAGAATATAGAACATTAAAAAGATATACTTCTAATGGTAAAAATTTTGTTAAAGGTAAAAAATATAGTAATATTTTAAAAACTTTAAATGAATCAGAGTATAGAAAATTAAAAAAGTTTATTAGATAATATAATTTTTAATATTAAATTTAACCCTATAATTAACTTTATAGGGTTTTTTTTTGTGATATATTTGGCAAACCGAAATATTTGCCTTATATTTGTATCAAATAAAATTAATAACTATGAAAAATTCAAATCAAAACACAATTGTAAACAGAGACGGAATCAAAATGACATTTATAGATGTATTATTTGCTTTATGGGCAGTATTTTGGTTCATAGGGATAGTTTCTAGAGAATATCAAGAAAATACACCAGTATTATTTGCGATAGGGGTATTAGTGACTTATGTTACTACTAAAGGGTTATCTAGTGTAATTAGAAAATCAATTACTAATAAAATAGGATACAACAATGATGGTATCAAAAGATTTTTAGTGGCAATTCATTTACCACTTTTAATTATTATTAGTATACTATTAGCATAATACTAAAATAGACAAACTAAAAAACCCTCCATAGTGAGGGTTTTTTTATGCGTAGATATTTATATAAAAATAAAAAATGAAAGGAACTAAAGTCACAACTAAAGAAGTTTATGGATATGTTGATCCAAATATCGCAATAGAAAACATTAAAAATAATATTATTAATATGAATGATGTTGAGTTTATTAATAATGTTAAATTAATTAGGACTTACGATGAAAGGAAAGAATTACTAATTAAAAGAGGTTTTGAAGTTATTGACGGTGTTGTTGAAAGAAAAGAATTCTATTATTTAGTAGTAACAGTTAATTTATTGGGAAAAGTAGAGGAATGGTATAAACGTAAACCATTTAGTGTAATTAAAAAAGAATTACTATCCAATCCTAATATAGTTTCAGAAAATCCATATAGTGAATTTACTATTTTTGATGATAATGGGAAACCACATACTTTTTATAAAAAGAACTGATATTTATTTTTAGATGGAAACACAATCTAATTCATATAGATTCTTAGAGAAAGTTGCAGATGAAATGATGGACAATATTCAACTAAGCCCACCTGTGGTAGAACATGGTGATCCTTATTATGATTTTTGGTTCGGTTGGGATAATAATTTGGCTTATCGATTATCAATAAATGACTTAGAAAAAATGCGTGAGAGAGGTCAACCATTGGTTGAGATTACTAAAGATATTTTATCTCAAACTATAAGTGACTTTTTTATTCTTTTTGAAGATCGTTATGGTTACTTTAATATTGAAGACATAGTAAATGTTTTGGCTAGATTTTTTATACCTAAACTTTATAACAGATATCTTAAAGAAGATGATACTCCAGATGCTCCTATTGTAATTAGAGAAAATAAAAATGTCGACTCACTGATTGATAAGGTGGTTAGAGATATCGAAAAGAATTTTAGATATGGTAAAGAGAGTATAAATTTTAATACTGTAGACTATGGGTTTAGAGATAGTGATCTTAGTAGAAATATTGATTTTTATTATGACCCTTACCATAGTACACTGGGAGTATTTGATTATGAATATGTATTGAGTACTTTATCTAACTTAGTTGCGTATTATCTATTTAAAACAATGGGTATAGGTGAACCAAAAAGAATCCAAAATAGACATTTTGATGACCCTATGGTTGCACCGATTGCAAAAAAATTAACGCAAAACACATATAAAATTGCAAAAGATAAAGGATATGTAAGGAAATTGGTAAATCTTCGTTCTTCATTAACTGAACAAACTGGACCACAGATTAGACAAAACGTTGGTAAGGTATACCATAATAATGGTTTTATTAATAGAGTTGTCACTGACATTTTAAAAATGACTGTTTTAAGATCCTTTAAAGTTTTATTTGATTTTAGTGGGTTAGGTTTTTCTGGTGGACATCATCTACCACAATTATTATATAGGTGGGATGAAAATAAAGGACTAACAGAAGATAGTATAAATGTAGTCAGAAGAAATATACCAGAATTAGTTAAACAATATTTAAAGAAACAAGATTTGTCTTCTGGAGATGATGATCCTACTGTACCTATAATATCAGAAATTTTAAGTGATGAAATTATAGAGCAAATATATAATTACCAAAGAGATGAGGAATGGGAACATTGGAATGAGGAATGGATATTGGCAGAATCCACTAAACAAACAGAATATTTAGATAAAGTTAAAAAAAAAGTAGTTGACTCTATAAGTGAGGATGATAGGTTTTGGAATTTCAATGATATGGTAGAACCGACTTACGATGATAATGTTGCACCAGTTAGGTTAGAAAAACAAGGAATATTAAATAATCTAAAAGGAGATTGGTTATTTAATAGATTTAGAGAGTTTTATGGTGATATATATGGTTTAACTCATAGTGAAGTTGAGGAAATTTATAATACCGCACTTTACCACATATTTAAAACTAATACTTTAAATTCTATGAATCAAATTATAATTGATGATTGGGATTTAGAGTATAATCCTTCATTAATAATTAGAGAAGAAGATTGGGGTAAATTTTTAACTAAAGATTATGATTTATCAAAAATAGAAGATTATATGGATATGATTGAGTGGTCCAGATATGGTGTAATAGATTATTTTGGTGCAGGCAGTCGATCAAAATTTTTTAGAGGTAAAGATGCATATGGAATCACATTAGAAGATAGAAAGTTTACTGATGGTTGGACTAAGGAAGACTTTAAACCATATCACGAAGATTTAGTATCTTACTTAGAAGATTATCACGGACAAAAACTTACTTATTAGTTTCTAAATATTTCTCAACCCAAATTTTGATTTCACTTCTAGTAACAGTATTAAATATGTGTGGGTAATTATCTAATAGAAAGGACTCTATTATATCAGTACATATCATTTTTTCTGTACTTTCATCGTAATCTTGTGTAGTGGTAGTAAAACTCATTTTTGTTTGTTTTTTATTTTTTTATTTATTATTATAACTTTTTCGTACTCTTCTTCATCGAGTGCGATTTGTTTCTCTTCTAAAAGTTCTTCTAAAGTTTTTTCGTCTGTTGTTGGTATCGGAAATCTTCTACCTAACTGAAACCCTATGTAAAATATAAATATTACAAAACCAACGATTATTACATTTATTATTAGATTATCCATCATTTTTTATAAAATTTATATGCACCTACTATTCTACACTTTAATTGTTTAGAATCCCATGGGTTACCTACCACTATTCCATCAATAATTGTGAAGGCGTGTCCTCTAACATGTATTAGGTATCTACCCACATTATATTCTTTAATAAATGTACCCACCGTCATTTGACTGGCTCTTGTTTTACCATAGGTAGTTATGAGTGGGTAATATTTACTATCTAATGTACGTTCTACATATCGATACTTATATTTATGATCTTCCCAACAATAATACCTAACGGGCTTCTTAAACGTAGTTTTATCGTGGTTCTTTAACTCTTTATACTTATAACCATTTAACGTCTTTAAACCTACTCTTTCACTCATTGTAAGGGGGAAACGAGGAGTACCTTCACCTTTCTTTCTTTTAAATATTTTTTTGACGTATGAGTGAGCATCATCATAAGGTGATTCAGTGACAGATGCAAAAGCTCTTACACAACAATCATTATCCTCACTTTTTGCTATAGCACTTTTAGAATATCCTACTATTGCATCATCAGTATCTATATAGGGAATGTTTGTTTTGGGGTGTTTGAAAACTTTGTGTTTATTCATAATGTTTGATTTAATACAAATATAACAAAATTTATTTAATTTTCCAAATATTTATTAAAAGAATATGAAAGAAATTATACGTAAAATATTAAAAGAAGAAGTGTCCACACAACAAGACAACTATCAAAGGAAAATGATAGATATATTAAAGCGTGAAGGATTCGATGCAAGAACACCGTATCAAAAAATTTTAAATTACCTTAATGATATAATGGGTATTGTTGGTATGGAGGCTTTTGAGATGATGCAATTATTCATAAATAACGTAGGTAGAGTATCTAACGATCCTTTAATCAGAAAAGATATAAAGGATAGAAAGGTGAAAACTGCCAATATTAGGGCAAGAGATTTAGTGGTTAATAGAATACCATTTAAGGGTAGTAATACACACGCAGAATATAACAATGGTGCATATGTAGTATTTTCATATGACTGGTATCCTGTATTTGTCTATAAGGATGGACAATGGTTTGAGAATGAAGAAGGTTATTCGATGTCCACTAAAAAACAAATGAGTCAAATGAGACCTTATAATTTTGATATTATTAAAACCAATAAAGATAAATTGTGGGATATTATTAAAGGATGAAAAATTTAATTAAAAAAATTTTAAGGGAAGAGTATAGTGAAAGAATTGAGGACTATAAAAAAAATATGTCTACACAATGGCAAGAATACTTCACTAACAAAAAAATATTACCTTCAATAATAAAATATTTAGATAGTATCATTAATATAGATATGATTGTTAAATCCGATAATTCCACAACGTATACCGTTTATTTTGATGATGTAGAACCTATCGCTAAAAATTATTGTTATGGGTGTAGTGGTACATTCCATTACCCTACAGGTACACACGACATATATAATGTAGTACATGCGGAAGATAACGATCAATTTGTTAGTGCAGTGGAGTTAGCGATACTAGATATGTTCGGTGGTGAATCAAGAGATATGGAATTTTATAGTATTATTTATCAATATTTATTTGATAGAATAAAAAAACATATGGATAATGATCCCATAAATGATTATCCTGAAGAACACGATATGGATTGGTAATGAAAAATTTAATTAGAAAAATATTAAAGGAGGAGACACCAAACTTTAACAAGTTTGAATTGGGTGCGTATAAAATCATAGATAGGGATGGTATTGAAAAATTTATTGATAAACATC
>JAAHTH010000793.1_pt1 | contig 12351 bp, 11 predicted proteins | sample 6116091 | NCBI WGS metagenome assembly JAAHTH01 (sample SAMN13939990, study PRJNA603662) | sponge metagenome | isolation source: marine sponge | host: Mycale hentscheli | place: New Zealand | collected 2006
CGACCAGCTTGCCGCAGTCGTTAATCACGCCATTGACTCGCCATACCTTTGCGCCCTGTGCAGCGATTTCTCGCACGTTGATTTCTGGTGTGTCATCTGGGCAAAAAACGTAGGTTTCCATACCTGCGCGGCTGGCGTAAGCAGCCATGGCCGCTCCAGCATTGCCATTGGTTGGCATAGCTAGTTTTGTCACGCCAAGTTCCTTAGCCATCGAAACAGCCATGCAGAGCCCACGTGCTTTGAATGAGCCCGTGGGTAATCGACCCTCATCTTTAACGATCAAACGTCCTTGACCAGCTTGCAAACTGGCAAGTTCGATCAAGGGCGTCATGATCTCTCCGAGGCTCACAATGTTGTTGGTCTGGCGGACTGGTAGAAATTCCCTGTATCGCCAGAGGTCTGCCGGGCGTGATTGGAGTTCGTCTTTACTGAGCGCTTTGGATATTCCCTGCAAATCGTATCGTACGATGAGGGGGCTTCCAACTTCAGACAATCCATGCAACTGGTCAGCTGCATAATGTGTTTCTGTCTTACCGCATTCCAGGTGTGTGACAAAAGTTGGTCGGTCAGTGTTTGTGTTTTGCATCGTCAAGTTTTTAAGGTTGCCAAGTTTACAGATCTGTTTGCCGGTTCATGATGACTGCACGTGCTGCTGGTAAGACAACAGTATGAGATTCAAGTTGATAATACACGGCTTCTCACATGGATTCACGAACGCGTTTCTGCTCGTCCAAAGCATAGTCGACCAAACGCTCGGCGAATGGCTCGAATAATTTAATGGGCTGCTTTTCCAGTGGCTCTATCAGGTATTCTAGTTTGATCACATCACCATTTGTCGTGAAGTGCGGTCCAATGCCGGTGAATCCAAAACCATGTTGCTCCAATGCTTCACACGCATCTGGGGTGCCAGGGTTTTCCAGTGGTAACTCCACAACGAGAGCTTCCACATGCGAGAGTTCGACAAGTTCTCTCGCAGCCCGCCGTATACTTTGGACAGTATCCTGACCAAGCGTTGTTATATGGATTGCGGCAAAATGTGCCCGAGGGTTTACCTTGATGGAAAGTGTTCCATGTGCCTGATGACTAGGCGAAGCAGTACCAAATCGAATAGGGCATCCGAGGTTTTCGTAGATCTCAGAGACGATTTGTTGATGTCGCTCTGGAATGAAAACTTCCCGTTCTGCAGGCTCTGTGACCCAATGAAAATAAATCACACAGCTAACACGTTGTGAGAGTTCCTCAGCGATTCCCGCAAAGGACTCATTCTTTGGTGAGACTCCTAAACCCACGCCACAGATGTGGCCTCCATGGTGGGCATTTGATTTTTGAGTGTAGATATGGACCGTCACGGAATCAGCATACCAGCCTGCTAGCCCTATATCCTGAGCTTCCTTATCCAACGCACCCTTCATTTGGTTCAGCAGACCTCTGCCACGATGGCGGGGATCAACCGCCGCTTGACCGACTTCTGCAACCGGACCTGCATCATTAAATTCCAACGCACAGTGACCCGCCAGATAGCCGTCTCTGTCTGTAGCAACAATCGATAGCACTTTGCCATTCGCGTGCTGAGCAGCAACTCGTTCAGGGTAGTACAGGTCTTCGTTGAAGTATGTATTGCCGTAAATTCGGTAAATCAGCTGTGAAATTTGTAACGCTTCTTCGGGACGCGATCTGCGAACATCGTATTCTTGTGTAGGCGCCAGTGGCTCATCTTGACTGGCGGGTTTTGAGTCACCCTCATGGACCGACTTGTCGTGAAGCCACTTGATCAAGTGCAGAGCCTTCCCGTTCGGACCCAAGGCTGTCCAGTGGACTTCATCTAGGATTCCTGTATCGAGTGCATTTCGTAAGCCAGGCAGGTTGATTGGACCTTGGATTAGCTCTGTCTCTAGTCGCTGAATATCTTGTGGTACACCATCGTCGCAGATCGTGAGTTCAAATTTACCCATCGACTCAGTGACTTTGACGATGATCGCGCCTTGTTCTCCATGGGGATAGGCGTGATCGACAGTGTGAATAATCACTTCACTTACTAACTGCTCAAGCCCGGTAACCGTTGGCTCAGGAAGTCCAACTTCATTGAGGGTAGAGCGAATGAAGGCCTGAACGCTGGAAAGCAAAGGCGAATCATTGGATAGGCGTAATTCCATTTCCATTGCGAAAATACCGTCTAACAGGGGGAGAAGCAGAAATGTGAATTGAGGGATGGTACTTTGGAACTTTCTTTCGCAGTAGATTACTCTGCTTCTCCCACGGTGGGAATTCAGCTGAAAGACAGGAAAGTGAATGCGTAGGATTTCCATGGAGATCATGCTGGGAAATCCGAGCCTCAATGAATCTAAAATTCGGTCAATCGCTGGTAGTTGGGGAAAAGAATCTGTCTTTAATTGTTCACCTTTCAAAAATGTGTTGTTGGGTAACGTGCCGATGCTCGTTATTTAAGTGTCTGTTTCTTTCAATGTCGACTGAGTGTCTGTTAGATTATGCGGTAACAGAACAATTCTGGAATTTTGTTGGAATACACCGGCGAGTCTTTCATGCTCTATGACCACAGGCAGTCTGCCCCTACCTATCTGTTACTGCTGTTTATCGGGGTCGGTACGCTAGCTGGATCTGCTTTGACAAATGTGGTTGTCGCGCAGGTAGCCATGTACAGTAGCGGTGCTTTGATGTTGCTTCTTGCTTTGTGTTTTCGTGATTTGACGGTAAGTGATCAGGGCGCTGAGTTGTTGATTGCTTTCGGACCTTTGACATTATTCAAGCGCCGTTTACAGTACAGTGAACTCGAGAGAGTCGAGCAAGCCAAATCAACGATATTGGACGGTTGGGGTATTCATGTAAGTCCGAGTGGAGGTTGGGTTTGGAATTTGTGGGGATATGACTGTGTGGATGTTTGGTATAGACAAGGTCGAAAAATCAGGATTGGTACTGATGATGCGGTCGCTCTGACAAAATTCTTGGAGACAAAAATTGTTCCTGCCGACAAAGAGCGTCAAGACAGTAACTGATGTTCAGTTTTGAGTTTTTACCGGATCGCTATGCAGTTTGTCGTCTTGCAGCTGATGAGTCGCTACCCCAGTGGGCGCTGCAAAATGATATCGGTAAGCAGCAGTTTGTGTCGTTGACCTGGACACCTGATGAACTTTCCGTTGTGTGTCGTGAGTCTCTCGTGCCAGACAATGTAAAATCTGAGCCTGATTGGATTTGCATGCGAGTCGCTGGAAAACTTGATTTCTCTTTGGTGGGGATTCTCGCCAAGATTACAAAGTATCTGGCAGATGCTCACATCAGCGTATTTGCAGTCTCCACCTATGAGACAGATTATTTGCTGATCAAAAGTGCACAGTGGCCACTGACTCTTAAAACGTTATCCGAGGCTGGTTATAAGGTGTATCCTTTAGGAGATGCGTAAAGGGTTTGAAAACCAGTGAGCGTAAATCTAGGGTGCATGGCGATGTGTCCTGTTACGCCTGACTGATGGGGTCGAAGGTAGAAGTAGTCTGTTTTGGAAAAGTGAGTCGTGGATAGGTTCAGCGCCCCTGGTTAAATGGGGTGCATTCAAGATGTTGAGAGGGCACATGATGAGAATCAGCAGACGGCAGTTTACGCAGGCGGGAAGTCTTGGTGGTGTGGCCGCTCTTGGGACCTTTGCACAGCCTCTGACTGCATTTGAACCACAGGAGAAGACTGTCAGTTTGGTAAACGCGCAGGTTGGTGAAGGTATCTTTGAATACTTGAATCGTGTGCAGTTGGGATTTGATGAGAAGGCCTACCGGAACATCATTGGGGCAGCTAATCCTTTTAAAGAGGGGGACGCGGCACTTGGGGTGGCGGCTACCAATGACGCTGCTCGGGGCATTGCGCGTCAGTTGTTGTCAAATACCATCTTGTCTGATGTAGATGACCATCCCATTACGCAGGATCGTTTGTCTCAACTGCTGAAACAGACAGTCGTACGTGGTGAACACCCAACGAATCAAAGCCAAACGCTTGGGCAATTGAAACAATTTCTTCTTGAACACGATGAGGTATCAATCAAGGCGGTGCTTCCTTCTCTGTCCAGCGTCGTGATTGGTTGCGTTGTGAAATTAATGAGTAATGACGAATTGGTCACGGTAGCCTCCAAAATATTTCACCCGATGCCCAATAGCAACATTGGTGCCCAGGGCTACTTGGGAGCGCGTGTGTAGCCGAATTCACCAACTGATAATCATGAGGATATACGTTGGCAGGTTTTTGACGCCTGGGCTTATGGAGTGGGTGATGTCCTGTTGGGAACCAATCCAGTATCAAGCGATCTGGATTCGGTAGCTGGGGTGGAACGGACGTTGCAGGAGATAATTGAAGTCTTCGGACTGCAGACTGATCTGCCCCATTGTGTACTGTCACACATCGACGTACAGGCTGATGTTGAGCAGCGACAGCCTGGGAGCACAGCACTTTGGTTCCAGAGTATTGCTGGTAATGATGGTGCCAACCGAACTTTTGATATCAGCGTGGAGAAAATGTTGGCTTATGCCGGGCAACGCAAGGGACAATTTGATCTTTATTTTGAAACGGGCCAGGGAGCAGATTTTACAAATGGTCATGGCAACGGTTTTGACATGGTTGTGCACGAATCACGAAAGTATGGTTTTGCTCGGGCTTTGAAATATGAAGTAGCGAAAGCCAAGTCGGGTACTGATTTGAAACCATGGGTCCATTTGAATGACGTCGCCGGGTTTATCGGTCCGGAAGTATTCCGAACCAAGGAGCAATTGGTTCGATGCTGTCTTGAGGATATCGTCATGGGAAAACTACATGGTTTGACCATTGGACTTGACGTCTGTTCCACGCTTCACATGGAGGTCTCCTTGCAGGACCTTGATTGGTGTCTTGACCAAATCATGCCTGCTAATCCCGCATATTTGATGGCTTTACCAACCAAGATCGATCCCATGCTTGGTTATCTGACTACGGGCTATCATGATCATTTGCGCATTCGGCAGAAGTTTGGCTATCGTGTGAACGATCCTATGTGGGAATTCTTTCGAATGATTAAGGTGATCGACGAACGAGGGATGCCAACCGCACATTTTGGCGACCCAACGTGGGTCTATTTTCAGTATCAGCAACGCAAAGGTGACCTACGGCCCGAACAGGCAATCAGGCGAGAAGCAAAGCAGCAGATTGCGTCTGTGCGAAGCAGAGGAGTATTCATCACTGAAGGGCATGGAGCATCAGTCTCAGATCTTCCGAAATCTACTCAACGAAATGTTGATCGCATCTACAACGATGCTAAAAAAAGTATTTGGGCACAATTGACACCTGGGTTCATAAGTGAAATTCCTGTGTCAATTACACTGAATACCAAATCAGAAGATCGCAATGACTACATTTTGCATCCCTCGAGTGGTGAGAAATTGCGAGAGCAATCTGCTTTGAGGGTGCAGGGGCTTCGTATCAAGCATGATGGCCGATTCAATGTACAGATCGTTATCTCTGATGGACTCAACGCTTTGTCGATCATGGAGAAGAATCATTTGCAGCCATTCCTTAAAAGCTTGCGGGAACAGTTGCTTCGTGACCAATTCAAACCGGCACCCGATCATATTGTCGTGAACTCGGGGCGCGTCAGGGCGGGCTACCACATTGGCGAAATTCTATTCGCACAATCCAAGGGACCAAGAGCACTATTGCATGTGATTGGGGAGCGTCCCGGGACAGGCCATCGTACATTTTCTGTCTACATCACAGCTCCTGACGGTCAGGTGTGGAGCAGCAGTGGACGAGTGGATCACAACATTACCAAAGTCGTCTCTGGAATCGCATCGACTGCTTTGCCGCCAGTACGTGCGGCCAAAGAGACTGTGCATTTACTTCGATCTCTTACTGGCTAATCACCGCATATTGATCTGAGTATTGGGTTTCAGCACAGATTCGAGCACGGCACAACACAAAATGCCAACCGTATAACGAACGAGGTCCAATGGCCGTGAAATAGAAACCCAGAACTACTCTACCCAACATTATCCGCCGTAACGAATCGATCCATGAGGCGTGATCGAGTTGACTCAGCTCGATTGTAAAAGCACACGTGGTCGCAGTAATGGCCTGCTGAAGTACCAGTTTTGGGGCATGAGGAGACTTAGCACCAGGTAAGCCCACGCTGCCCAACATGCGTCCCCGGTATAATTCTTGATGAAATCCGGAGGAAAAATTTCTGCATAGTGTGAGCCCAATCCAAGCAGCAGCAATACTGTGGTTGCCGCAACATAAATCAATCTTCTTTTCAGGGTGGACTTCACGTTGAATCGATCGGCAGCAGAGGCTCGCAGGTAAACGTCTTTGTCGGCACAGAACAGAGTACAAACGCGTCCGAGTGCATACGCGTTCCAGCATCTATATTGTTCAGATCCATGGCGCTGGAAGCACCAGATAGTGAGTTACCCATGGCGTGATTTGCGCAGAGATAGCTAAGTGATAATACTCAGTGGTGTGCAGAAAAAGCACTGGCTTCATATTCGGACGGTTCATTTGACTGATAATGGTGGAATGAACAATCAATGGGGTTTTGCGCGCCCCGAGTGGGTCTGAAATGTGACTATAGAAGTGTACTGTTTCTCGCGACAGTATGTCATTCAGGATTTCTGCTGCTCTCTTGTCCTGCTTGGCAATATCTCACTGTTTGCGGTGCATGCTGGGCTCACAATCTTCTTCCTTCGTCTTTTCACAAGGGTTCTTTTTTGAAGCATCTTCTACGCACTTTTTACGATGATCGTATGTCCTGCCCATCAGGTGGCTATTCGCCTTCGGGAGAAAAACCTGCTTCCGTTTACAAAGATTGGGTACAGCACAGGTTGGTCAAACGGGTCGCATTTGATCCTATTTCGATAGAAGAACTCCAAACGGTCCATGATCCGGAGTACGTGCAGGATGTGTTCAGTGGTGAGGTTACCAATGGTCATGGTAATACAGACGCCGCTGTGGCTGAATCGACTCGATGGACGGTTGGTTCCATGGTCGCCGCAGCTGAGGATGCGCTTGATTCAGGTTTGGCATGTTCACCCTCAAGCGGTTTCCATCACGCAGGCTATTCTTCTAATCATGGATTTTGCACCTTCAATGGATTGATGGTTGCAGCCAATCGCCTGTTGCAACGTGATGAAATTAACAAAATTGGAATTCTGGATTGTGATTGGCATGCTGGTGATGGAACTGATGAAATCATTCGGAAATCGGGTCTGCAAGATTCCATTCTGCATTTCTCTTCCGGGTTTCAGCGTCTTGCCAACTCTCGGAGGTATTTTGTGTGGCTTGATGAAGTGATCAAGACCATGCGCGCTGCGCACGTTGATATTGTGTTGTATCAAGCCGGGGCCGATGCCCATCGTGATGATCCGCTGGGTGGTGTTCTGGACAGTGCAGAATTATCTGAAAGAGACCGAGTTGTTTTTGAGCAATTCGTAGCCCAAGGAATACCAATTGCCTGGAATCTCGCAGGCGGTTATCAACGCGATGCTGAGGGATCCATCTCGCCAGTGCTGGATATTCACCGGACGACTGCTTTGCATGCCCTCGCAGTGCTGCAGGAACAGCAGGCCAATCACGCTAGCTGGCGACAGTCGTTTTTTCATGACGATGATTACTCAGGTCATCGAATGGATCGAGCAACTATGGATTCCATTTGGAAAGGGCGAGAGATGTTCAAAAGCCGAAAATTGAGTCTGAACAATTTTGGTTTCGAACAGACCTACCTCAATCATTTGGAGGGAAGTCTTGAGTCAATCAGTCACACTATTATGGTGAATCTTGAACAGCGCCAACATAAGAGAGCATGCACGGCGCGAGGATTTACTTTTGTCCGTCCGGGGGTATTTCCGCTTCCTCGCTACCGTTTTCAAGCCACTTTGGGATCGCCTTATCCGACGGCCACGGGTGATTCGAGTGATTATTCACGTCTGCAAATATGCTGGTTTAGCGATGAGATTGGATTAGCGATTGATGAAATGGTGTTCTCTGTATTGGGAAAAGTCGATTGGGACGCAACGGCTACGAACTATGATCGCTACGATGGGTAAGAGTTTACGTAGTGACGCTTGTTGAACAGTCGAAGTTACGCGAGAAGTATCTTTGGATTGGTATGATTGTTGTGTTGTTGAACCATTCCGTTATTAAGATTGGGAGTTTCGTTGAACAAGATATATTTGATCGATACTGAGACAACGGGCGGAGATCCTAATGAGGTGATCGAGGTAGCATGGGCCTTGTTCAATCCTAACAACGACCCGGTGGTACATGTTCAAAGATATCAACCAGCAGGGGAAATGAAGCTGGGGGCAACCGTGGTGCATGGCATTCTTCCAGAAGAATTGGAGAGCTGCCCACCATCGGCGGAGGCGGTCAGTTTCATACCATTGGAGCCTGGTGATTTCATTGTTGCGCACAATGTCGATTTTGATTACGAGGTGATCGGATCACCTCGTGATGTGCGCTGCATCGATACGTTGGGTATATCTCAGTATTTGTGGCCAGAGATTGACTGCCATAAACAGTTGGCAGTTCTTTATCATTTGTTCGGATATGAACGCTGGCTACGGGATTTGGCCAAAGATGCGCATAGCGCTGAGGCAGATGTCAGGATGTTGCATTTATTGGCAACACAGATTGTTCAGCGGCAGGAAATCAAAAGTGGGGGACAGTTCTTTAACTTTTCACACCACGCGCGAACTCATCCGAAGCAGATCGCGTGGGGAAAACATCGAGGAAAGTACCTGTTCAGCACGGATGAATCGGAAGCGGTTCCCGGTGACTACTTGGAATACATGTTGAAGCAAGATCTGAATCCTTACACTCGGCAGGCATTCATGAATGCCTTGGCGTGGCGTGAAAACGCAGGCGGCGATCACAACTGAGGCAATAGGCACCACGCGTAAGCCGGTGCATGTCGTCAGATGGATTCCATACCACAGGTCTGTTTTAGTGGTGTGAGTTTTTGAATCGCTTGGTGGTACCTCACACTTGCAGAGTCGCGTGGACAGAAGGCAATCGATCATTGTTCTCGGCTTGACCACCCAAACGCTCAAACAACCGTCGGTTGCAGTTGTACTTACGATGTCATCGCTGGCAAGATTTTCGAGACTGCCATTGTTGGATTCCCGGAATATTGACCATTAGGTTGCCCTGCATTTCCGTGGCAAAGTATTCACCGTTATCGTTCGCACCTATATGCAGATCCAAGTATTGGTCAACATGTGAGCTGAGTTTGTATCGTGGATTTTGGGCATCGGCGATGGCAGCCTCATATGCTTTGCATGGGGTTAAGGTCGCCATTTGCTGGAGTTTTGGTGACTGTATAAACATTGTGCCGCTCTGATCGGCACGATGCGGTCATCGGTATCCAGATTTTTTGAGTCAGTCCTGTGCCGTAACCGGAGTTCAAAATCAGTCGACGAAGTCCATGCGGGGATATCGTGCATCGATTGGTCGCGTGACAACGGCATTGTGCAATGCTGCTTCAATAAGCGAGTGCATGGATTTGGGACAAGCGAGCAGTCACGTGGGTGTAGATAAAATAATCAACTTAAGAAAACTCACTTCCGCCGTCGAAGTAAATTTCGGTTATTTTTCATCTTGGTTCTGAGTAACCCCATTGTTGTGACCATCTTTACAGGCGGCACTGAGGTTCAATGTTACCCGTTTGATAACCCGTGTCTTCACGTCTTGTTGTTAACATTGCTGGCCTGAGAAATTCAGGACGTAGTTGAACAACTGAGATTCCCTGATTGACTTGATTATCAAATGAACCCCACTAAGATTTTAAGCAACGTTGACAGTATGGAGAGTATTACCAACACGACGACAAGGCGGAACAAAATGGGTTGAATCCATTTCAGTTTCATCACCATCGATGCTCCAGCGTCATCTGAAATTTGACGGAAACCACGCTCCAATGTTCCCGAAACTTCTGATGTTTTGATCGTCGTTTGAGTCTGTGGAGGTAGGAAAGTGACGCTATGGAATGCTTCCGCCATGGTTTCCCGGTTTTCGATCGCCACGGCGGCTTTCTCCAGTTCCATGCGTGCGGCGCGGTTGTTCACCGATTCTGCTGCCAAACGGATCATAAATTCGACTCGGTGCTCGCCCACGGCATACATCATGGACATCACACGAAAAAACCGGTGCATCGCAATTTCTCGTTCCAAAGTACCAACAAAAGGCAGAAAAAGTCGAATCTTGTCGATGGGATAACGGATTGGACCTAGCATGACCAACCCAAGGATCAGGGCAGTAAAAGCCCAGCCGATGGCTTCCGAGAATCCCAATTGGATTGCCCGAAGCACATCTCCGCTCAGTAAGCACATGAGTATGCGGAGCACTGAACCGGCGAAAAAAATAGCAAGTGGGAAAAGCCATGTGCGACGCAAGTTGGCCAAGGGTTCAAGAAGCGCTTTACAGTGTTCATGCAAAAATTGAAAAACGTCTGTCAATCGTCCTGATTGTTCACCCGCTTCAACAAGAGGGAGATAGAAGCGAGGGAGAAATTCATGAGCTGGTTGGAGAGCTTCTGTAAGAGTGCCGCCTTGCTGGACTGTTGCGACTGCATTTGCCCAGCGTCGACCAATGGCTGTGCGACGCATGGGACGAATGCAGAGTTCCAGACCCTTCTCTACATCAGCGACTGTTTTCATGCAGATGCCAAAGTTGCGTGAAAATTCAGCTAATGACTGATAGTCCGTGCCTCGCAGACAAAGATACAATCCCCGCACACCTTTGTTGCAAGTCCCCAACAACCATTCGAACAGTTCCGTGTATCCGTTCGGTGTTCGATCAGAGGTGTTTGACATGTACTAATGCAATCGCGATGTCGTTGAGCTGTGATTGTGAGTCAGTGTTGAGGGTTGACCGCTGGGCAGTTATGGTAATCTTTGGAGTTGTTCCGTTGATTCTGCTCCTGGTCTGTTAGTCAGGGTTTTTTGGTTCACGGAATTCCGTTTCACAAGGCTCCGTCGCGATCTTTTTTAGCTGCATGATGGAACACGTGCGTAATACAGGGTAACCGATATCAGAAGTTTTTCATTTCAGTTGTGCCTTTTTATTTTTGCCTGCCAGTCATCGATGTGCGCCGAGGTAGATGGTAGCGAGGGAGTCGTGGCAGTATTGAAAGCTTACTGCTCAGGCTGTCACGGAAAATCGGAACCCGATGCGGCTTTGTGTTTAGAGGATATCCAAACTGATTTTGCTGACGCAAATTCGGTAGATCAGAAGCTCGTTGAAACGTGGCAACAGGTCCACGAGCAAATCACGTTGGGGGCCATGCCACCAGAGGGTTCGTTACAGTTGTCAGCGAAGGATGTTGAACAGGTGACAGATTGGATTTCCAATCAATTGAAGAAAATTGGTCACGCGCCGATCGTTCGGCACAAACTGAAGTCACCACAGTTTGGTAATTACGTTAGCCACGAAAAGCTTTTTGATGGGTCGCATCGTGGTCCGGCCTCATCGCCACCACGTCTATGGCGTTTGAGTCCGTACGTTTACGACGAGTTTTTAAAAGGATTCGGTCAGCATTTGCGCGATGTCACGGCGATACACCAGCCTTTTGCATTCGATGCATCACGAGGTGAAATCGCAGATTTTTCAGCCCAGCAGTTTGCGGGTGAGGCCACCTTGCAATTGCTAATGATGAATTGTCGAACTCTGGCTGACTATCAAACCCAGGGAGTGACGTTTCGTGATCACGAAGGCAAAGTCCGGAATTCAAAACGAACACCCACCGAATTTGAGGCTATTCTTGGATCTCAAGATAGGCCAACCGATGAGATGGTGCGGGCAGCCATTGACGTTGAATTTGAGTTGTTGTTGGAACGTACGCCGAGTGAATCAGAATACGAGTTGTTGACCAGTTTTTTTCGCAATGCGGCGAAAGTCGGAGGCAACACCAAGGCATTGCAAGTAATGCTGCAAGGTATTCTGATGAAACCAGAGGCGGTGTATCGGATGGAAATTGGCTTAGGCCCGGAGGATGCAGACGGTCGACGTCGGCTGTCTCCAACTGAACTGGCCTTTGCGATCGCTCGTGCTCTGACAGATAAAGGTCCGAGTGAAATTGAAGTGGTTGCCACAGACGGTGAAACAAGAGGCACTTTGCTGAATCTTGCTTTGAGTGGCGAGCTTGCCGAAAAAGCAGACATCGAACGCGTTGTGGTGCAGATACTTGATAACAACAATATGTCGACGGCTGATTACCGGATGTTCACTCAGGATCATGGTATCCGAAATACGGCGCCTCTTAGGTTGTTTCGAGACGTCTTCGGGGGGGCCCCCGGGGGGCCGGGGCTGGGGGGGGGGGAGGGGGGGGGGGGGGGG
>JAAHTH010002502.1_pt1 | contig 12345 bp, 9 predicted proteins | sample 6116091 | NCBI WGS metagenome assembly JAAHTH01 (sample SAMN13939990, study PRJNA603662) | sponge metagenome | isolation source: marine sponge | host: Mycale hentscheli | place: New Zealand | collected 2006
CCCCCCCCCCCCCCCCCCCCCCCCCCCCCCCCCCCCCCCCCCCGCCCCCTCCCGCCCCACCCACCAAAGGCCGCGGCGGCCGGCGGCAAATCCCCCGGCGTGGAGGCAGAAATTCACCACCCGGTTGAAATGCCTGTAGGTGGCATTGTTGGGATCGGCGGGTCCGTACCAGCGGAGCGGCATGGGATGACCCTCGTGACTTCCTTGATTTTGACGTGTTGATGTCCGTTGGTTGACGAAGGGTGCCTTGATACGGTCAGATGGTGGCTTCCAAGCGCTTGTAGCTCAGCGGATTAGAGCATCTGACTACGGATCAGAGGGTCGGGAGTTCGAATCTCTCCAGGCGCGCTTCTGAAAACTGCCGATAAGGCAGTTTTTTTTTGAAGATTCGTATGGGCAAGGGACCTATTCCCTACGATTCGTGCACTGATGTCTGAAACGCATGACAGATCGCTCCGCAGCCTCGATTAATGCATCTCTGAAGGCTGCAGACCCTGCCATTGCTGGTTTGATCGATCAGGAGCGGATGCGTCAAGAGACGCATCTTGAGTTGATCGCATCGGAGAACTTCACCTCCAAGGCGGTGATGGAAGCTCAGGGCTCTGTTCTGACGAATAAATACGCGGAGGGGCTACCTCACAAGCGTTATTACGGCGGTTGCGAGCACGTGGATGCCATCGAAGAATTGGCCATTTCAAGGGCGAAGGACCTCTTCGACGCGGCTTGGGCGAATGTTCAGCCCCACAGTGGCGCTCAGGCGAACTTCGCGGTGTTTCTTGCCTTGCTTCAGCCCGGTGACACGATCCTTGGGATGGATCTCAGCCATGGTGGGCACCTCACCCATGGCTCTCCGGTCAATGTGAGCGGCAAGTGGTTCAACGTGGTGCAGTACGGCGTTGATAAAGAGACGCAGCGCCTCGATATGGAGGCCATTCGCCAGCTGGCTCTCGAGCACAAGCCCAAATTGATTATTTGTGGCTATTCGGCGTACCCACGCGCCATTGATTTTGCTGCGTTCCGCTCGATTGCGGATGAAGTGGGTGCGTACCTGTTGGCAGACATGGCCCATATCGCCGGCCTCGTGGCTGCTGGGGTGCATGCCAGCCCGGTCCCTCACTGTGATGTGGTGACCACCACCACGCACAAAACGCTGCGCGGCCCCCGTGGTGGTTTGATCCTTTGCCGCGATGCTGAATTCGCGCGCCGATTCGACAAGGCGGTGTTCCCAGGGTCACAAGGTGGACCGCTCGAACACGTGATTGCAGCCAAGGCCGTGGCCTTCGGCGAAGCCTTACAGCCCGATTTCAAGGCTTACAGCCAACAGGTTGTGGCCAATGCTCAGGCCCTCGCGGCCCGTCTTCAGGAGCGATCGATCGATGTGGTGAGTGGTGGTACTGATAACCATGTGGTGCTTTTGGATCTGCGCAGCATCGGGATGACCGGCAAGGTGGCTGATCTTTTGGTGAGTGATGTGCACATCACGGCCAACAAAAACACCGTTCCCTTTGATCCTGAGTCGCCCTTCGTGACGAGTGGTTTGCGTTTGGGAACGGCGGCCCTCACCACCCGCGGCTTCGACGAGAAGGCCTTCCACGAGGTTGCTGATGTGATCGCTGATCGGCTTCAGAACCCTGAGGATGACGCCATTCAGGCGCGTTGTTTGGAGCGAGTGAGTGACCTCTGCAAACGGTTTCCGCTCTATGCCCCTGCTCTGGAACCGGCTCTTGCATAACTGCCTGAGGTGCCGTGTCCCTCGGGCCATTTCTGCCTAATATTTGCCCTTAAAAGATTCTTTTTGGTGTCGTTCCGCCGGAGCTTTTTGTGACGTTTGCGAGCACTCCTCTCGCAGTCGCTTCGGCGAGCCTGGTGGTGGCGGCCGTCATTACGACGTTGCTCGTCCCCCTCGTGCGGCAGCTGGGGTTGAAATGGGGTCTTACAGATCAGCCCGATCCCCGCAAACAGCACACCACCCCCATGGTCCGATTGGGGGGCATCGCCTTGGTGCTGGGTTTTTGTTTGTCCCTGGGGGTGACTTGGTGGATGGGCGGTTTTGGCATGTTGGCTCCGGCCCGTGACCAGCTCATTTGGACCACGCTTGCGGGGTCTCTCTGCTTTTTTGTGATCGGTCTTGCGGACGATCTGTTTGCCCTGTCTCCTTGGCCGCGCTTGGCGGGTCAGATTGCTGTTTCGGTGGTTGTTTGGTCCCAGGGAGTCCGTATTGGAGCGATTGATCTTCCCTGGTTAGCGAACAGCTCCGAAGCCTTGCTGCTTCCGGATCTGCTCAGCTTGCTCGCCACGGTGATCTGGTTGGTGGGGATCACCAATGCGATCAACTGGCTGGATGGTCTGGATGGCTTGGCTGCGGGTGTGGCTGGAATCGCAGCGGTTGGCTTGGTGTCCGTGAGCTTTTCGCTGCATCAGTCAGCGGCTGCTTTTCTTGCTGCCGCGTTAGCTGGAAGTTGTCTTGGCTTCCTCCGTCACAACTTCAATCCAGCGCGCATTTTTATGGGTGATGGCGGATCGTATTTTTTGGGATTCACCCTGGCCGCCGTCAGCATTGTTGGCCCGGCGAAAGGGCTCACAACGGTGAGCTTGTTGCTGCCGTTACTGATTCTTTCCTTGCCCTTAGCCGATATGTCGGCTGTGATCATGGGGCGTCTCAGCGATGGTCACTCCCCCTTTTATCCGGATCGCCGTCATCTCCATCACCGCCTCCTACGTGCTGGGTTTAGCCATCGACGCACAGTTGTCTTGATCTATGTGTTCACGCAGTGGTTGGCGTCCTTGGCGATGGTGGTGGCCAACGTGGAAATGCGTTTTCTCTGGCTTGGATTGGCGACAGCCATCCTCGTTGCCACGGTCGTGACCATCAACCGTCAGCGTCATCTTGAAGCGGTCACCGAACCATCAGACCTGAAACCATCAGACCTGGAATCTTCAGCCAATGACCGCCATCGCTGATCGCTCGAAGCGCTCGGGTGTTGAGATTCTCTGCGTTGGGACGGAGCTTCTGCTTGGCAACATCCTCAATGGCAATGCGCGTTGGTTGTCGGAGGAGCTTGCCTCGCTTGGCCTCCCACATTTTCGCCAAACGGTTGTGGGAGACAACCGTGATCGCCTGATTGCGCTGGTTCAGGAAATCGCGCAACGCTCCAGCGTGTTGATCGTGACCGGTGGGCTTGGACCAACCCCGGATGACCTCACCACGGAGGCGATTGCCGCTGCGTTTTCTGTTCCTTTGGAAGAGCGAGCCGACGTTTGGTCTGACATTCAAGACAAGGCCCATAGCCGCGGTCGTACCCCTGGCCCTGAAACCCGCCGTCAGGCGCTTTTGCCAGTTGGGGCCGAGGTTCTATGGAATCCAACGGGAACGGCCCCCGGCATGATCTGGACCCCGGTGCCTGGATTCACAGTGCTCACGTTTCCCGGTGTGCCCAGTGAGATGAAGGCGATGTGGAAGGCCACGGCCGCGCCCTGGTTCCGTTCGTCCGGCCTTTCGAAGGGTGTGTTTGTGAGCCGTCTCCTTCATTTCTGGGGAATTGGTGAGTCCACGTTGGCTGAACAGGTGTCTGATCTATTGGAGGGGGTGAACCCCACGGTTGCTCCCTATGCCGGTCGTGGAGAGGTGAAGCTCCGGATTACGGCCTGCGCTGATGAGCCTGCGCAGGCTTGGAAGCTGGTGGATCAAACCGAGCAGGAGTTGCGTCAGCGCACGGGCAATCTGTGCTTTGGCATGGATCAAGATTCGCTTGCTTCTGTTGTGTTGAAGCGGCTGGGGCAAGCCGGCCAAACCCTGTCTGTGGCGGAATCCTGCACGGGTGGCGGGTTAGGTGCTGAGCTCACAGCGGTGCCCGGTGCCTCATCCGTGATGCTTGGTGGGGTGATCTCCTATGCCAATGCCGTTAAGCGAGATCTGTTGTCCGTGCCTGAAGCGTTGCTCGAGCAGCACGGTGCCGTCAGTGCGCCAGTGGCGGAGGCGATGGCGCTGGGTGTTCGTCGTCTCACCGGATCGGACTGGGCGCTTTCGGTCACGGGAATCGCTGGCCCTGATGGCGGAACGCCGGAAAAACCCGTGGGATTGGTGTTTGTTGCTGTCGCTGGACCCGATGGATGCAGCAGTCAGCGGTTGCGCTTGGGGAACACTCGCGGCCGGGAGTGGATCCGGACCGTCAGTGCTGGGGAGGTTTTGAATGCCCTGCGCTTGCGCTTAATCGCCAAGGCTGAGAAGGCGTGCTCGGAGCAGGAACCCTAAAAAGCGAGATCCAGCGGATTGGATTGAACGCCATTTGCCTCTAGGGTTTTGAGTGAATTGTCGAGTGGGAATGAGCAGCGGAACCCTGTACGACAAGGTTTGGGATCTCCATCGCGTTGCGGAACTCTCTGGCGGCTCTACCCAGCTGTTGATTGGGTTGCATCTGATCCACGAAGTCACGAGCCCTCAGGCGTTTGTGGCCCTTGAAGACAAGGGGTTGAAGGTGCGTTGTCCGGAGCGAACGGTGGCGACCGTGGACCACATCGTTCCCACGACCAATCAGGCCAGACCCTTTGCTGATCCGTTGGCGGAGGAGATGCTCAGCACTCTGGAGCGCAACTGCAGCAAGCATGGAATCGTGCTCAATGGGATTGGCAGTGGTCGTCAAGGAATCGTGCATGTCATTGCTCCGGAGCTGGGATTGACGCAGCCCGGCATGACGGTGGCCTGCGGGGATTCACACACCTCGACGCACGGGGCCTTTGGGGCGATCGCCTTTGGGATCGGCACCTCTCAGGTTCGTGATGTGCTGGCCAGCCAAAGCTTGGCGATGAACAAGCTCAAGGTCCGCCGTCTGTGGGTTGAAAATCAGCTGAGTCCTGGGGTGTTTGCCAAAGATTTGATCCTGCATGTGATTCGGTCGCTTGGGGTCAAGGCTGGGGTTGGCTATGCCTATGAGTTCGCCGGACCGGCGATCGATGCTCTCTCGATGGAGGAGCGGATGACCCTCTGCAACATGGCGATTGAGGGGGGAGCCCGTTGTGGGTACGTCAATCCCGACCAGACGACCTTTGACTACTTGGAGGGCCGTCCGTCCGTACCGACTGGTGAGGCTTGGCACCGGGCTACGCGCTGGTGGCGGTCACTGGCATCGAATGCCGATGCCGTCTTTGACGACGAGCTGCACTTCGATGCAGCGACGATTGCCCCAACGGTGACCTGGGGGATCACCCCCGGTCAGGGGATCGGCGTCGATGAGCAGGTTCCAATGCCTGAGCAACTGGATCCTGCCGACCGACCGATTGCTCAAGAGGCTTATCGCTACATGGATTTAACGCCGGGCCAGGCCATCGCCGGCGTGCCGGTGGATGTCTGTTTTATCGGCAGTTGCACCAATGGTCGCCTCAGTGACCTGCAGGCCGCCGCCGCTGTGGCCCGGGGCAGGCAGGTGGCTGCTGGGATCAAGGCCTTTGTGGTTCCTGGCTCCGAGCAGGTGGCGCGTGCCGCTGAGGCTGAAGGCCTGGACCAAGTGTTTCGCGATGCGGGGTTTGAGTGGCGTGAGCCTGGCTGCTCGATGTGCCTAGCCATGAATCCTGACCGCCTAGAGGGGCGTCAGATCAGTGCGAGCTCCAGCAACCGCAACTTCAAGGGGCGTCAGGGATCTGCCAGCGGCCGTACCTTGCTGATGAGCCCTGCCATGGTTGCTGCTGCTGCCGTGACCGGCCATGTCAGCGATGTTCGCTTGCTCGAGGCCTGAGCTCGGCTGTAGCGGCAGGCTGCCGCTCCGTTTTGCGTGTTTTGGTTGCTGTTTTCTTCCTTTTGATCCTTCATGTCGCAAACCCACGATTTCCCTCAAGGCCTGATTACCAAGATTGAAGGCCGCGCCCTTGTCTTGCGGGGTGATGACATCGATACCGACCGGATTATTCCGGCTCGATTTCTGAAATGCGTGAGTTTTGAAGCGCTTGGATCGCAGGCGTTCGCTGATGATCGCAAGGAGCTCGAAGGACGCCATCCCTTTGACCTCCCTGAGCATCAGGGGTCCTCGATTTTGGTGGTGAATGACAACTTCGGTTGTGGATCGAGTCGTGAGCATGCGCCTCAAGCCTTAATGCGTTGGGGGATCCGGGCGCTGATTGGGGTGAGCTTTGCTGAAATTTTTTACGGCAATTGTTTGGCCTTGGGAATCCCTTGTGCGAAGGCCAGTCAGGACCAGGTGCGCGCTCTGCAAGATGCCATGGCCCAAGACCCCTCAGCAATTTGGACCTTTGACTTGGAGACCTCAACCTGCAGCAGTGATCTGGGGCAATGGTCGATTGAAGTGGATCCGGGCCCGCGCGACATGCTCCTCTCCGGTCGTTGGGATGCGACGGGGCAGCTTTTGGCTCGGGATGCCGAGCTGCAGAGCACGCTCGATCGGTTGCCTTACTTGAACGGGTTTTGCGTGGATGCGGCAGACACTTGATTTAGTGTCTATGAAGGAAGAAGCGGCATCGACGTCATGACAGTTCTTCTTAAGCGCATCTGGTGTGCTTTTGGCTCGATGGCCATGGTGCTGGGCCCCTCTCCCGTCGTAGCAGGCTCCGTCACAGCGATTGCCGTGGAGCCTTTTGGCACTCCGCTTGAACGCTTGCTTGAGAGTGGCGCTTGCCAGGGATGTGATTTACGGGATGCGGATCTCCGCGGCCGTCATCTGATCGGGGCGGATTTGCGTGATGCTGATTTGCGCGGGGCCAAGCTTCATGGGGCAAATCTTGAAGGAGCTGATTTGAGTGGTGCCAGGCTTGATGGTGCCGGCTTGCAAGGGGCGATGCTCAGCAATGCCGATCTCTCAGGCACTGATCTGCGCCGTGCCGATTTGCGCGATTCGGTTGTGATCAATGCCTATGCGCCTGGGGTGCAGACCGAGGGAATGCAGTTTGCAGGTTCGGATCTCACTGGAAGTCATTTGATCTATGGCGGTGGTCCTGAACTTGAGGACGAGGCACCAGATTTTTAGAAAAGAGCTTTAAAAGGGACGGTTGTTGAGCTCGTTCGAAGGGTTGTAGGGGACAAAGGGCACGCCAGTTCCCGTGAAGTTGAAGTCATTGAGGCGGAATCGGAATCCGCCGACGCCTTGATAGGGGTTGAAGTAGAAGCCGAAGTCGTAGGCACGACGTTGCCAGCGCAGCTCAATATTGGAATCGATCACATCACCGTAAAACGGTGATGCGGGATCAATATTTAAGCCAAGGCCTGCATTGATTACCAAAGGTCCTGCGATCTGTTGTGTGACCCCAAGGCCCAAGGTTCCGAGGTCGATCGCTTGGTCAAAATCGAACGGGCTTGAACCCTGCTTCAGGGTGCCACCACCCGTAATGGAAAGCTGGGTGTAGTCAAAGAACGGCTTACTAAAGGTGCCCAATGTGAGACTGGGGCCACCACTCAGGCTGATGTTGGTTTGACGTTTTCCATCACCGTAAGCCGCTAATAAGGTGTTGACATTGGTCCTGAATGCCAAGCCTGGAACAATCGCTACGGGCGAGTATCGATAAGCTTCTTGAGGGGTTAAAGCGGCGGGTTCTCCTCGCCAGATCGAGTAACTACTGTTTAAAGAGCCGTAGAAATTAGCGCGCCATAAATCCGCAAGATTTTCACTTTGGAATTGTTCGGCTTGATAGTTTCCGGCGCCTATGCGCCAGATGTAGTTGTTGGAAACTGGTCCGGCCATGAAGTTTCCTCGCTTTTCGAGGAAGCTGCCGAAGGCGGAATAGACGTCGGTTTCTCCCAGAGATCCGTTGTAGGCCTTGTAGCGATAAGCGGAAAAGAGCCTGGCTTTTACATCGCCGAGCAAGGGAAGATCGATCGTTTTTTTCAGTTCCCCCCAGAAGCGACTGCCATTGGCGATGTTCTCTGGATTAAAGGTGCTGACATCAGCATTGGCTTCGGCTGTCCATCCCCAGAACTCACTGGTGAATTCAGCTTCAAGGCCAAACAAATCTCCCACGGATGTGGGCTGACTGACCTTGCCACTGTCGATTGAGCTTCCTGGTTTGACGTAACTCTTGGTTGTTCCATCAACCGCTCGTTGAACGAGAAGTTGAGGTTGAAGACGCAACAATGTTTTCTCATTGAGTTCAATTGGTCTCAGTGAGTTGCCAATGAAAAATCCATCCCTGTCATCATTATCGATTCCAAAGACCCAACGATTTTCAACTTCCTCTTCTTTTGTGATCCGCTGGGTGCGGCTGACCGAGATGGGGAGACGTTCTTCCACAATCAGTTGATTGCGGGAACTCTTGATCAAAATGTCGCCGTTGGGCTGTTCCCTCGCGATGACATTTTGGGCGTCGATTCTGGTTTGTGCGGGTGTGTAGGGATCATTGGTGAATCCCATGCGATCAGCAGTCCATCCTTCAGGTGTGATCGAAACCTGGGCTGCTTGGATCCGCCAGCGGCTGATTTGGCCATCAATCAGCTGCGCCTTTCCGTATGACGTGAGTTGGTCGGGGCGTACGGAACCATATTTCGCTTTGTCATTAATGTCTTTTCTCGATAAACCTTCAAATTGATTCCCCCCTGGGAGTCGACGATCGATGGTGAACCGTTGTTGGAGCTGGATGCTGCTAATCCTTTGATCGATCATGGCGATCGCTTGTTCGCGCAGCGCCTCCTGTTCAGCTGGGGACATCCCTGAGAAGCGCGATTGGGCCAGGGGTTGAACGGGCTGGGTCGCTTGTTTCCCTCCTGTGCCAAGCGTGATTTCCTCGAGTTCCTCGTTCAGCGTGAGTAGGGGCTGGCGGGTGGCGCGATCAGGATCGGGGCAGCCCAAGGGAGGCGGCACCACGGCGATTTGGGGAGCCACGGGATCCTCACCCCAGCGGTAGCGCAAGCCGAGGAGGTACGCATTGCTTCCTTCCTTGACACCGCTGTAGGTGCCGAAGGCGCCGGAGCGATGGTGAATCCTTCCGACAAAGGAGAGCTGATCAGAGACCGAGGCTTCGAGCTCGAAGGCCAAGTAGTTCAGCAGTTGTGCGTAGTTCTCTCGATAGGTGCGTTCGTAGTTACTCACCGTGGAGTTGAGGCTGACTCCTTCCACAAACCCAAAGCTCAGCCAAGGCTGCAGCCAGAGTCGTGCACCCAGTCCAAGGATGGCTTCCCCGAACTGTTGGTCTGGTGTGTCGGCATTGGGAACCGCCTGGTTGAAAGGGCCACCGGGTTGTTTGAACGCCTGATGCCCGAACAGGTCGGCCTCTAATTCGATCGCGAAGGGTCCAGCACGCCAAATCCGCTTTTGCATGCTGACCCCCAGGAGATACTCCTCTCGCATCCGCCCGTTGAACAGGAAGGTGTCTCCAAAATTGGAGTCAATCATTTGGCCGCCCCATGCGGTCACGGCCCAAGGGTGGGGGTGCCAGTCAGGGATCGGCGGAAGCGGCACCGGACAGGCCATGCCTGAGTCGTCTGTTGACGTCGATGCGTTGGCTGTGGATGGGCTGGCTGTGGATGAGCTGGTATTGGCTGCTGGCTCCGGGACTTCCCAGGTGGGGGTTGGCGCGAGCTCTGTGTCCCAGATGCTGTCTCCACTCGGCTGATCACTGATCCGGCCAGCAGTTCTGCCACCTAGCTCCATATCAAGAGCTGTTGGGAAGCCAAGGCCTGAACTCTCGAGCACAGGAAGGGTCTGTTTGGACGGTGGCTCCACTGCCTGGGCTGAGGATTGGAAGCCTTCAGACAGCTCGTCAAGCTCAAGAACGCCATAGACGTCTTTGAGTTCACCGCTGTTTTGAATCAGGCTGTAGCGGAACGTGCTCGCTTGGAAATACTGCGATCCACGGCGTAGACGCACGCTGCCGCGGGCGAAAAGGGTATTGAAATTGGAGTCAAATTCAATGCGATCGGCCTGAAGCAAGCCCCCTCGAAGTTGGGCTTGAACGTTGCCTTCGGCGACAAAAACTCCACGGCGCGCATCGACAGACTGGCGATCAGCCCTGAGCTTGATCTCTTCTGGAGGCTTCGGAGACTCTGCGAAGGGTTCAACGTCAAGAGCGGTCTGTTCCGTGACCGCATCGATGACCGCATCGGTCTCATCAGCCAAAGAGTCCACACGTTGAGAGTGGACGGGAACTCCCGTCAGCGCAGCGGCAACAGCCAGAGATCCAGCGATCCTGGTGATGGGGCTAAACGCCGACAAAAGAATGCAGCAATGGCCGGTGATCCTGCCATGTGCAAAGGCTCTTAAACGAGAGGGCTAACCAGTGCTCGGCGTGACCCTGTTACTGCGTGATCAATCTTCGAGATCTTTCCGGCTAGGGGTGCGGCTTGGGTCGCTGGCAAGGAAGCCAAAGACAAAGATGCCGAGAAAGAAAAAGACGACGGAATAAACCGAAATCTTGAGGGCAAGCATGGCAACCGACCGGCGTCTGAAATTTGATCGCCATCCTATGGCGGAATGATGAAATATCACGATGGAGAAGCCTCTGCAAGCCCCGGGATCGGAGTGGATTGAAACGTTTCGATGTCGGAGTCGCGTTGATCTGCACCCCGGGTGGTGGCGACGTGGCGATCAGGAACGGCGTCCAGTACTGGCCGATCCATGGGGGCGTCATCACCGTCCTGATTGGGCTGAGCGAGGACTTTTGATTTGGCCGCGAGGGGGCAACTGGTTACGCCTCGAGCAGACCCTGGTCTGTCCAAGCCCTTGGATGCAGGCCAGCGCGTCCTGCGAGCGACTGGTGCTCAGCTGGTGGGCTGATCACGTTCGCCTCCGTATTGATGGGGTCCTGGTGCATGAGGGAGACCTCTTCGATACCCGCTGCCGTTGGCTCCTCCCCGCCGATTGGAGGGAGCGAGGGGGCCTGCGGATTCAGCTGGATTTACGAAGCCCCTGTCATGACGATGGGGCTCTTATTGAAAGTGCACTCGTCCAGGAGCCTCTGATCCCCACCTGCGACGCGGATCGGGCCTTGCTTCCTGAAGCCTTGGCCCTGTCCTGGGCCAGCGGAGCGACGCTTCCGGATGCGCTGTCGTCTTGCGACCCCATGGGATCAGAGGCTGTTGGCTTGGTCGATCGCCACTTGGCGACATGCCCTAAGCCCGTGGGTGTGGTGCATTGGCTGGGCCACGCCCATCTCGACCTTGCCTGGCTTTGGCCCGTGGCAGACACCTGGCAAGCGGCGGAACGCACCTTTTGCTCTGCCCTCGATCTGATGGAGCGTTACCCGGAGCTGCACTTTGCGCACTCCACCCCGGCTCTGTATGCCTGGGTGGAACGCCATCGGCCCGCCTTGCATGCGCGCATTCAGCAGGCCAGTCGTGAAGGCCGTTGGGAGCCGATCAATGGCCCTTGGGTCGAAACCGATTGTGTGTTGGTGAGTACGGCATCGCTCTCGCGTCAGTTCACGCTTGGACAGGAGGACAGCCAGAGGCGTTTCCCGGAATGGCGGCATGAGTTGGCTTGGTTGCCTGACAGCTTTGGGTTCGCCGCCGGACTTCCCGCCGTCGCGGTTGCCAGTGGAGTGCGCTGGTTCTGCACGCACAAGCTGGCTTGGAATGCCACCAACCGCTTCCCCCACCGTTTGTTTCGCTGGCGCAGCCGCGGAGGCGCTGAGGTTTTAGCGCTGATGCTGCCAGCGATTGGCACCGATGCTGATCCTGTCGCGATCGCAAAAGAGCAGCGCGCTTTTCAAGCTGCGACTGGGGTGGAGCAGGCGATTTGGCTCCCGGGTGTTGGAGATCACGGTGGCGGTCCCACTGCCGAGATGCTGGAACAGCTCAGGCTTTGGGAGGGCCAGCCGCAGGCAGTGACCCAGCAGCCTGGAACGCTGCGCGCCTACCTCGATCACTTGGAGCCTTGCCGCTCCACCTTGCCGGTCTGGCGGGATGAGCTTTATCTCGAGCTGCATCGGGGTTGCGCGACCAGTCGGCCTGATCAGAAACGGCACAACCGCAGCCTGGAAAGGCTTCTTCGTGAGGCTGAACTGGCTGCCGCGCTGCTTGGGGCTCGGGCTGATCAGCTTGTGCCCAACCACGCCCAGGACAGCGATTGGCGCCCTCTGCTGTTCCAACAATTTCATGACATCCTTCCTGGAACCTCAATCCCCGAGGTGTTTGAGCAGGCTGAGCCGATCTGGTGTGAGGCTCGCCGGCGTGCGCTGCGCTGTCGAGACCAGCTTTTAGGCCATCTGCTTGCCTCCAACGAGGAGGGGTTGGATTCCGATCCCCATCGCTCTCGTTGGACTTGGTGCGGCTTGCAGCCCCTGGCGCATTGGTCACCGTTGCTGCGCCTGCCGAAGGGGCATTGGTCCAGTGGTGGGCAGAGTCTTCCTGGGCAGGTGGCGCCTTCAGGCGGTGTTTGGGTGCAACTGCCCTGTAGTGAGGGCGTTTGCGCGCTC
>JAAHTH010002615.1_pt1 | contig 12336 bp, 8 predicted proteins | sample 6116091 | NCBI WGS metagenome assembly JAAHTH01 (sample SAMN13939990, study PRJNA603662) | sponge metagenome | isolation source: marine sponge | host: Mycale hentscheli | place: New Zealand | collected 2006
ACTCTTTGATAAATATCTTTAAATGATTCATTTGAAAAAGGATCAATACCTGTTTTTAAATAATTACTAAATATCTTTGATCCAACCTCTTGTTGCTTTTTAAATCTTTCAGCTCTTTGGTTTATTATATCAAGATTGTATTTTGCCATGGCATCTTCGTCGTACATTGAAGTAAAAGTCGGCTTGCCATTTCCAGAATCTGAAGCTACGGATCCTGTATTGTTTTTCGACTCCTCGTTCGGATCCTTTTTTTCCAGGGAGTCTTTTATCTTTACTTTTTTAACCTTTATTGCTTCTGGCGCTTTATAGCCAGTAGATTTCTTCCATTCTTGTATTCTTTTATTTATCTCATCGATATCTAAAGGTGGCTTAATAGCTTGTAATTCTTGTACTTTCTCTACTAATTCCATTTAATTTAATTTAAAGTTTGTTATCATCAATGAACTTTTGGGCCTTAGCTTTTTTAGCTTCTGCTAAATCAAACACAGCAGCATCTTTTTCTACTGTAGGAAACTTATTTGTTATAAATTGTTTTATGTAGTTGTTCATAAAATACTCTTTATATTTAGTTTCAAATAAAACTTTTTTATCTTGACTTAGTGGTAGGTCTTTTTCATAAGACCATGATTTAGATGCTGCATTAGCGTTTTGAACCATTTGATCATCTTCTTCTACACTAGTTCCTTCTGCAATATAAACATTCCAAGCAGCAACAGCAGCTTGCTCTGAACTAAGTAAACCAGCTACTTCTGCGTTTATAAAAGGATTTGCTTTTTTTTCTATTTTATCTAAATCATATTTAAGTACATTTCTACCCTTACCATTACCTATGTCTATTATTTCATAGTCATAAGTTCCATCTGGATTTTTTAATATAAATTCTTCTTTTATTTTAGCAGTTGGCTTTAGGGTTTTATTTTCTAACACGTCTTCCATGGCAAAAATACCAACCTCAGTTAATAGCGCAAGCATTTCTTTATTTATATCTGGAGTAGAAACAACTAATGAAGTATTAGATCCTAGTAAAGCATTTAAGGAAACATCTGTAATAACAAAAGGATTAGGTACAATATTATTAAAAATATCTTTAGCAGTAAATATTGGTCCATTGAACTCAAGTCTTTGACTTCCGTCTGTAAGTAATGTTAAATTTACCGTATACCCATCTGTTTTAGAAAATCCAGGGTAATCATTTAAAATAGAATTAGCTGCTAAAAATTTATAATTATTATTAACATCGTAATTACTCTCGAGAGAGACAGCTAGTTCCCCAGTTAAATTCTGTATAAATTGTAGAGATTTAGCCGGGGCTTCTTCTAGTAATTTTATTTGATATTTTTCAATTTCACAATCAGGGGTAGTGCATTTGTTAGAATTAATAGCAGTTTTTAATTGAGCATAAACCTTTACCGTTGGCTCGTAGGCTTCGTTAAAAGTATTAAAATTATAGTCAGAAGCTCCGCTTAAAAATTGCTCATTATACGCAATAGAATCGCTTTGATTGAATTGCTTCATGAAGAGGTTTTTTGTTATATTTTCGTTTTCCATTTTTTATTTTTTATGAAATCTAAAAGCCTCCAGCGAATTGAGCCATAGTGCCAAACATTCCTGTCAATGCTGAGGTTTTATCTGCTGATGCTTGAGCTTGAGAAGTAGTAGCCATGCCTAGTAATGAAGCAGTTCTATCTATTTCTTGCATCTGTCTTATTTCTCGTGCGTCAAACATAAACTGCTTGCCAGCTGCATCTAAACCTTGCATGCGTTGACCTTCACCTATTTTAATACCTTGTAATCGTCTTTGTTCAGCCATTTGAGCTTGCTGCATAGCTTGCTCGCCTTGAGCTCTCATTTTTTCATTTTGTGCTTCTTGGCTTTCAATACTGGCAGCAACACCTTTTTTAGACTGCAACGCTGCTTGAGCAAGTGCCGTAGCTCCACCAGCGCCTCCACCTGTAGCTCTAATTGTATCTAATGTATTAGCTAAAGCTATATCTGTTTGCTCTATTTGTATCTCTGCTGCTTTAGTTGCTACGCCTAAATTAGCAAAAGGATTTGTTATCATGTTAGATAAATCAAAAGCTATACTTGATAAATTTTCAGCATCTCCATAAGGGTTAATAATATCTTGACGTTCTTGCTCTAATCTATCTAGCTTTTGCTGAAGTCTTTTTTTCTCTTTTTTAGCTTTTCTTTCTTTTGAAGACGCAGCAGAAGCGCCAGCTAGTCCACTAAATGCAGAGAATGCCATGCCTAATCCTAAGCCCATAATATTTTATTTTTATTATTAATATCCATTTGATCTTGTATAGGTTGCTCCTACGGAAAATAACTCTATTTCTTTACCTATTGTGTTTGAATCTTGCGTAAATATAGCTGTTGCTGTATATCCTTTTATACCACTAGTATCAATTCCACCTATTACTTCACCAGAACCTACTGGGTTTGAAGATTTAATATTTGCTACATATTTATTCTCTTTCAAATCAAATCCAGATCTAAATATAGTACCAGTTAAAGCTGCAGGATAAGCAGCTGTGTTTGTATAAGCGCCTTCTGTGTAACTTCTTATTTTATATGCTCTGTCTGTTTTTACGTAATCATTAGAGTTTCCTTGTTCATCGTACACAGGTATAACGCCAGTTGTGTCACTATAAAGAGTTTGAACCTCCCAACCATTTGATCCTTCATAATCTATAGTTTGAAATACTTTTTGAGTTGTAGGGTTGGGATTAAATACAAACGTTATACTAGATTTTATAGTACTAAAGTAAAATAGATTTCTAAGAGGTGTTGAGTAATGAGCGTATATTGATCCTTTAAATATAGTGTAATACATGCCTCTTAAACTAAAAATCCAACTAGGTTTATACGTGTAAAAACTAGTCCAACCTTTAGACATTTCATCGTATGATAAAGTTGAATAAGGTGTTGTAATAAACGGCGGCGTGTCTAACCAGTTAGGTTGAGGTTGAAATGACATTGTGTAGTTTTTAGCATAATAATCATATCCTCCTGTTATATATCCTGAAAAAGGCGTCATAAAAGAAACACTAGTATCGTATTGTATAGTAACAGGTCTATTTAATCTCAACGTTAAATCCCCCATTACATTCGGCGTAATATCTTCTATGTATAAATCTGGACCAAAACCTAAAACCGTAAATCCTTTTAATATAGATTTTAAACTTCCAGAAGCTTTTGACACTTTAAGTTCTAAAGAACTTGAAACTCCATAACCGCCAGTATTAAATCTTATAATACTGTCAGCGTTAACAGTAACTGCGGCGCTTAAAACAACAGTCTGAGTTGCGTTGTCATAAGATACAACTGTGGTTGCTAGTGGTACTCCAGGTATTGATGGATCAACGTCAGCGCCTGGAAGAATTTCTCCTTGCACATTTGTAACAACTATAGTTGCAGAGGCAACAACATCCGCGGTAACAGTTGCTATACCTTCTGATTTGTTACCTATAGTATGAATAATAAAATCAACTTCATTTGGTAATAAGGTTAACTGATCTCTAAAGAAATCATACATACCATAATTAGATATTTCTGTTATACCATCTTGTGAAAGTCTTAATACAGCGTTTCTATTTTTATCACTAAAATATTTTTGATAACCATAAACCGCAAAGCTTTCAGGATTTTTGCTAATACCATATTGACCAGCATACGCTCTAATTTGACCTATCACATTAGCCCCTGTTGTGGTTATTGCTTGGCCTTCAGCGGTGTAAATAGCGTCTTTATCTATAAGAGCGTTACTTACTTTATTCTCTTGAAATATAATGAGGTTAGTATCTTCAGCATATAACTTTTGAATAGATGCATTTACAGGATCTAAACTTCTTGTTATATTTGTACCGCTTGGAAATTGATTTGTATAATTAACGCCTGTTCTAGAATTAAAAACTCCAGAGTATATAAGTGAATTAAATCTCCACTGACTGTTTGGATTGTCTTCAACTAAATAAGCTTTAACACCAAAATCTACTGTTAAGTTATTATAACCACCCCTTATTCTAGCTTCTTCAACGTAGTAATCCTCAGTTTTAGAAACTATAGGACCTGATGCTCTAGCTGAGGTAGGAAACGGTCCTACGGCCGCGCTTATTTGAGTTGCAACCGTATTATTATATGGATACCCGCCTGGCCAAAAAGGTTTACCATCAGGAAAAGGATCAGCCGTAGAATCATCTACAACCTGTTTTAGCCAAAACGAATTAAAATATTTTACTTCTGCTACAAAAGGCATAATTTATTATTACTTGTTTTTTTTATAATTTAGTTTAAAACACTATGTCTAAATACATAGCCATAGTTCCAGGTGTGGCGATTTGCACCGCATAATCAAAGCTAGCGCCAAAACCACCGCCTGGTTTTTTATTTTTACACGTCCATGTGATTCCAGATCCCTCGATAGATGTAACTAAAGAATATGTACCTGTTTGAAGAGCACCCAAAGTTAAATCAAACTCTGAAGTACTAACATCATAAGAAGTACTAGTAGGATCAATATCATGAATATAAGCTCCAGCTTGAATTTGAAATCTAGCACAATCATCAGATATATTTGTTACTGGAGAAGTTGAAGCTGCTCCAACGCCAACAGGAAAATAAAACATAGTACTAAAACCACCACTAGGGCTATTCGTAGTGCTTGGAAGAGAAGGCGAAACAAGGCCGTATGGTGAATTTAATGTTAAAGAAACCTCTGTATTAGTTGTTGAGTTTATAGCTATAACTTGTGTATTAGAACCTGTTTCTGAAGAAAGCTGTTCCCATCCTACAGACATTCCTAGTTGTATAGGTGGGTTGTCAGTTAAAGCAGGATTTGTTACTTTTATTTCAAAGCCTCCGTCTGTTGAACTTAATACCGTCGCAAGAGTGCTGCTACCGCTTGCGTTGTTAAAATCTAGAGTTCGTTGCTTATTGTAAAAAACAGTAGCGCCGCTTGGTTCAGTTAATCTTATATAAGAATCTGTTTCAATACTTCCCTCTAAATCTAAAGTTGGAAAGTTTCCTTGAATATTATATACTCCACTTTGTGTTGGAGGAGTTTGCCAAGGTACTGCATTTGCTACTATAAGAGCAAATTCAGGCCAAGGTGTACTAAACGGAGAGCGCGTTATTATTTGAGGTTCATCACCTGTTATACCAACACTAGCGCCCCCATATAAGCCGCTTGAGCCTGATCCACCCGGTGTTACAGGATCTCCCTCAAAGCTAAGTGCTGTACTAGATCCAAACCATGGGCTTGCACCGTAAGGATTGTATCCTCCTAAAATTCCTTTTACACTTACACTAGTGGGTGCTGGAACTGCGTTTATAATTTCATCAGGAAGAATAAACTCAATTGGCTCTCCGCCTATATGAATTGGTTCATTAAAAGTCTCTTGCAAAGAAGTTATAGGCGCTGGGTCGTTAAGCTTGAATTCCTTTACAAATGTTCCAAAGCTAAAAGTAGGATCACAAGGGTAGCCACTTGCAGAACCGCTAGGAGATGTAACTTTTAATTGATTAATAGCAGCCGTACCAGATCCATTAATTGACAAGCCTTCACCAGGTGTTGTTGATATTCTATTTTGTATATGCTTGTATTGATAGTTTGGTTGCCCTGGTATGTCAGGTGTATAGTTTCCAAGCTCTGATAATGGTCCTGGAGGAGGAAGTTGTCCTCTATAACTATCTGCTGGACTAGGATAGTTAAAATAATTAGTATAACCAAAAAGAGGTGTAAAAGGATATGATTTATATCTAGCAACTCTTGTAGAACCAAAGTTGTTTAAGTCAGTTCTCATGTATTTACCTGTAGTGCTAGTAAACCTAGGTGTTGAATTTGATCCGCTAAAACTACCTTCGTCAGTAGCATCTATTCTAAGCGTATATACTCTTAATTGCCCTTCTCCACCTTGAGGTCTAAGACCTATCCACTGACCAGAAGCGTCTGTTTCAGGATTATTAATGTTTGGATCAGAAACGGGTGGTTGAGGTTTTATAACCACAGTAGTATCTTAAGCAAAATAATTGTCAAACACACCTTGAAGAGTCTCACTTGCGATAAAATTACCTTGATCATCATAAAATTGAGGATAAGTAGCAGGATCAAACATACTCGCCCACATATCAAAGTAGTTTTCTTGAGTATAAACCTGTTGGTAATTTAATTGACCACCAGTAAATGGTATTTGAAGATCAAGAGAATCTATAGCTGCTTGAAAATCAGTCCCAAAATTACTATCAACAGTTGAATCTATAACATTATAAATTGCATTTATTCCTTGGTTTGAAATATCTTCATTTACATACAATCCCCAACCGCCGCATGTTATTTCTATAAGAGCGCCAGTACCACCAGCTGTTCCATTTGGATTTGCAGGTTGTTTAATTAAAACTCTGTCTCCAGTTCTATAGCCTACTCCAGGGTCTTGAATTGGCTTATTAGGGTTTAAACCAGTGACTGCATTTGTTGCTGGATCTACTATAACATTAACTCTTAATCCTTGACCCTCGCCTACAGTACCCGGGCCATCTGAATCTGTTGCTAGATTATAAAGATTGTTAGTGTAAAATTGGTTGGTAGCTAGGTAGCTATTAATACCACCACCGCTAATTGAAGCAGTGGTACTCCATTGTCCTACAGTATAACCAGTACCTCCAGAAATAAGAGTTAAAGCTCTAGGTACCAGTGTCATGTTTTGCATTCTAAACATATTTACAAAAGTTCCATCTGTTAATTCTACAACTGGATTATCAGCAGGATTTATTCTACACACAACACCTCTTTGTCTAGACTCTAAAGGTTCAGAGCAACAAAATCCATTTTCAGGATAAAAAGTATCTATTCTTACTTCATCAAATAGCTCATATTCTGGAGTGGCAGGTATGTTAGTAATAGGAAAAGGTGAAGATTCTGCGCTAACGTAACTATTAGAACCTAAAGCAATACCTATTCCTTGACTTTCATCTTCAGCGGTAGTACTTACTTGACCACCTTGATTTAAACTTCCCCAAGCATTATTAAGTTGAAATATGCTTAAATCTTGTATAGTAGCTACACCAGGCGTTGGGTTACCTGCAAATCTTTCTGGTACAGCACAACCGTTTTGTTGCCAAGATTCTTTAAAAATAGGTAGTACATTTTCATTTGTACCAGTTATAATTATTTGACCAAAATTACCATCAGTTGTTATAATGTTTAAATACATTACAATAACATTAGGCGTGTTATAAGACCAAGGTACCGCTGCGTTTAATGATATTTGTACTTGACTACCTGTGCCTACATTAAAAGCTACGTTAAAATAATTCTCTGCACTAACACCGTCTATCGTAGCCGTGTTAATAACCACTGAATCAATATTAGTCATAACAGCTCCGTACAAATTAACAACATCTAAAAGTCCAGTTACATTAGTTCCTGGGCACATTGACTCGTTTTGAGTCCAAAGATTTTCGTTAAAATTAGTACCGTCTGTAAGACCAGCAGGGGTGTCACCTCCATCGTTGTTTATTATGGCTGTATTTAAATCTCTAACTAAACCGTTGGTAGCTGTTTCGTAATAAATATCTAAAGCAGAATCAAAAGGTTCTGTTTCTACAACTCCTAAACCAAAACTAGACTCTGCTCCGGTTGATATATCTGCACCAATAACACCAAACCTATTACCTCCGTTTAATCTAGCTATAAGTGGATTTGTTTCACTAGCATAGAATTCATCATAAACTAATTGATCTGATGTAGCACCCGGACCAATGGTATCAATTATGGTTTCTTGATTTGCTAATGTATTAAAGTTAGTATCTAATAAAGAAGACACGTTAACAACGTCTATTAAGTTATCTGGATCAGTTATGAATTGAGAACTATACGTTAACTTAGTGGCCGGAGAACCTGGATTTGCAATTGGTTGTACTCTAGCGTATAATCCAACTGTGCTTCTATATTGTTTTTGATCTGGACCTACTTCTGATAAATCTCTGGGGATTTTATTTATATTGTCGTTTGTTAAAACTATATTGCTAGTTACATCATTTTCATTAGTTGGAAGCCACGTAAATGGAGCTAGTGTTAATGGATCATTAGGATATCCAGCTAAAATACCAGGCAGATAAACATTATAATACTCTTGTTCAGTTTGTTTCACTACAATTTTCCACGTATGCCATCCAAGAGGATTTGGTGGATTTGCTGTTATAATAAGACGAGCGTCTCCATTACCGCCTGTTATAGCTACTGTTTCACCGCTTCTATAACCTGTACCAGGTGTATTTACTGTTACTTTTTCTATAGTACCAGGAACTGTTGTAGATTCTACTATATCAACAGTAAGACCAGATCCTGTAGATTCCGCTGTCACGGTAGTTGTTGCTACGCCAGTATTATCTGCATAACCTGTACCTGCATTAGAAATATATTTAACTTCATCAACCCCATAACTTTCGTCTTTATAAACACCAGCATATCCTACAATATCAGATATGTCTGCTATAACTTCGTTGAAGATTGTTAATAATGAATTACCAGGCCACTCAAGAGTTGATGGAGAACCAAATAAATTATATCCACTAAATATAGTATCTGCTGAGTAATCTACGCCTAATAAAGTTGATTGAGTATCGTTATTAGATAAAACAACAGAAGACTCTCGACCATATCTATCTGCTAGTATAAGACCAACTTGATACGTTCTATTTTGTTTTAAAGTATGGGTTGGGTATTCTATTTGAACATCGCTACCGGTGGCAACAGCGGATTTTTTGGCTATAGATAATTGATAGTTTATATTAGATGGCGGTGATTTTTTATCATAGTAATTACCGTATACAACTCTGTTGCTTATTATTTCTTGCGATTGAGCTCTAACCGGAACCATATCATATACTCTAGTTGACTGATCTTGAGGCAGAGTCTTTACGGGTTGTGTAGATATATACGTGTAACTAAAAACTTTCGTATTAAAATTACCAGACATGTTTAATTCTACTTTAGAGATATCTATTGTTTCTACGACCTTAATCGCTATTTCATCTGCTTCTTTGTATAATATATCTATGTTTCTTATATTATAAGTAGATCCAGGAGTTGTAGTATCAAACAAAATATTTAGCCCAATTTGAGTTACATTATTCTCCATGAAATCAACAATAGTACTTCTATAAGCTTGTTGAGCATCTGTAGACCAACTATCTGGTTTTGTGGGGTCGGCAGGGTTTATGTTTTCTGCTAAAAAATATCCATTTTGTTTTGGAACAAAAGCAATTTGAGTAAATGGTGCCATCAAAGAATACTCGCCATCATCAAATTGAAATCTATAACTAAACCTTACAAACTTGTCTTTTAAATAGTTTTTGTCTCCAGCATATGTAGCTGAAAAATCAGGATTAGGATTTACTCCATCAGGTAATAGAGCCTGCGCAGGATTAGTCATTGTAGAAAGAAATCCTGCCGTAGATTGATCGGCGTCTATATTCATTAGACTTATAGGATTTATAGGGGCGTATTTAGCTACAGATACAGTATCTTCTGAATTATAATAGCTAGACAGCGTTGTCACAGAGGTGCACTCGTTTGCAAGAGCTGTGTCTATATTTATTTTTCTAGGTTGATTTCTATCATCTGTCCAGAAAAGCATGTTTTCTAAAACATTAACACCTGTTATGTTGCTTCTTTTGGAAAAATTTAAAAAGCTTCCTGTTACTAATATATGGTAAGAATCATTAGCGTGATCATAAAGATAAATATAATGCAAGGTGTTCGGACCTGCGAAAATGCTAGTCGCATCTGTAGAACTGTCAACATAGTCAGTTACAAAAACTATTGTTCTAGCAAACTGTTTGTCTACATAGTAACCAATAGAAGTAAGATTTCTATTTTGACGAGTGTCAGTAGAAGCTACTACTTTATTACCTAGTATATTTTCTAAAGATCCAACTTTACTACCCTCAGATCTGCTTATAGCCAGGTTTCTTGCGTCTCTATATTCGCCAGGAGGTAAAATTCGATCATCAAGATCTTTATTCATTTTACCTTTAAGAAAATTTTTCTTATCTTTAGCCATTTAATTTTAGTGTTTTATCCATTTAGATTTACCTCTCATAACCTGAATTATTTCATCAGATTTAATATTAGATAATCTAATTTTTGCATTTCTAAGTTTTGAGCTTCTATCTCTTTTCAACCTTTGAACAGTATATTCTTGTTGTCCAGCTCTTGTGGACACTATATTATACAGTATAGAAGCATATAGAGCGTCTTCAGCTAACTTAGGTACTTTAGTGTCTTTGTCATGAGCTAAACCATCTGATATGTATTCTAATACAATTAATTTATCTACTAAATTACTTGAAAAAGACATCTTACCTTCTCGGTAATTAGGATTAAACCAGCCATTTCGCTGAGCATATTGAGGTAGTATACCGTATTGTTGCCCATAAAATATATCAGTTTGAAAACCATAGTAATTGGCCCAATAAGCATAGTCATCTAAGTTGTTAAATATTTGTTGACTAATGATTCTATCGTTTGCTTCTTTCCATCTTTCTTCTGTTATAGAAGTTCCTTCTATATTTGAGCCAAAATTATCTTGAATTGGTACACCCGTGGCATCTTGCACGAGATTTTCATAAGGACTTGTTGTTAGGTTGTTTGCTGGATATATAGGTCTTTTGACGCCTAGTTCATCTATATAACAAACACTTACGTAATTAACATAGTCCTGAGGTAAGATTATATTTAAACTTGCTGGTATAGTTAATTCTTGAGAGTGTATACTTTTAAGCGTGTCATAGCTAAATTCCTGTAAAGATCTTTTAGCAAAAAATAATACATCAGATTTTTTAGCATTTTGCAGTATTTTACCATCACCTACGTAACCAACCATAAAGTTATCAATAGCATCATTTAAAGTTATATACTCATAACCTCCATAGTTATTTTCTACAGTTTGACCAAAAGCGTCTTGATTACCATAATTACCGCCGCTTAATAATTTCAATTGTACAACTACATATGTGTTATTAGCTAAGCCAGCTATAGTAATACCATTATTACTAACAGTATACGTTGTTACATACTCTGTGAAACTACCAGGTAAACCCGTGGCGCTAGTGTATAGCTTAAAGTTATTTAATGCATAATTAGTTTCTGTTGGATCAAAAGATCCAAAGACTAAATTTGTATCAAAAGTAGTTGTAAATGTCTCAGACGCTGTACCGTCAGAGGTAAAAACCTGAGCACCTTGGTAATACTGTTGATTTGTTTCTGTTACTAAACTCATTTATTTAAGATTTTTCATTTGTTTCTACTTGTTGAGTTTCTTCGTCAGCTACTTGTATAATAGTAGGATTATTAATAACAACACCACAGTACTTTAATATTCTAATAATTAAATTAGAACGCTCTGATACGTCTAATTCAAAATTAACAGAGTTATCTTGATTGAAAAGGTATTGTCCAACATCACCTACTGTAAAAGCCCAGAGCGGTTCATTAGGTATAGTCAAACCGTTAACAGTAAGACTCGTAGGCAAAGGATCTATTTTTAAAACTAAACTATTATATATTTGACCAGTGAGAGACAAAGCAGGACCTATAGCTAAAGGTTGGTTTTGATTAAATGTTAAATCACCAGTGAATTCATTGTAATTAGCAACAACTGTACCAGCCACTACATTTGTACCAACAACCTTTTGACCAACAAATATATTTCCTGTGTCTATAGTTACGTTGGCTACTGCTGTTCCTGGGGTTTGGACTACTATTGTAAGAGTAGCCTCTACAGGTGTTACATCAGCATTTGTTGTATAAAATAATGGATATTGCTCTGTAGGAGAAGTAAGTTTAGATCTAGTGATTTTATTATAATCACTCTTGCTTGTTAATTGAGCTATTGATTTGTTTGTTTTTCCTATGTTTGTGTAGTTGGCAATAACTTCACCTATTTTATATAAATTACTACCTGTCGAAGGTACAAAAGCATCTACAGAGGTGCTTAAACCTGCATCATAGAAAAAAGAAATATCTTCTTCAAAAGGAAAAAGCTTATAACTTATATCTTTAAATATGTTAAAAAACTCTGTATCGTTTTGAGTATTATTTTGATTAAGGCGGTTAACTTGATTTCCATCAGGGAAGTAAGATTGAAAAATTTCAAGCTGTACTTGACTTGCTAAGCTATTAAACTGAGTGGGAGTTATGTACCCTCTTTGCTCTTTGTTTAATATATACAAGACTGTAGTGTATACTGAATTTATGTTTACTGCCATATTAATTTTTTATTATACTAAAAAGGCGGCCGAAACCGCCTATATATTAGTATCACTTGTTTTTAT
>JAAHTH010002936.1_pt1 | contig 12311 bp, 11 predicted proteins | sample 6116091 | NCBI WGS metagenome assembly JAAHTH01 (sample SAMN13939990, study PRJNA603662) | sponge metagenome | isolation source: marine sponge | host: Mycale hentscheli | place: New Zealand | collected 2006
AGAACCATGTTTATGAATCAATTCAATGCATTATCCAGCAGCGTCCAGTACTGTGCCCCGCAATATTACCAGCATCGCATTCTGCTTGCTTATACCATACGCGTAGACTGTCTGCAGAACAGCCCAGCTTCGAGGCTATAGCATTGAAAACAGCTTGATTGCTCTGATAATCAGGGCGTTGTTCTTTAGCCAAACGGACCGCGCGATCACGGAATTCAGCTGTGTATGTCGGTAGTTGCTTTTTCGTTTCCATAAGGGTAATTCTCCTAGAGTTTTACCCTCCGACAAACAAGGGGCGGTTCACTTTGATACCCGAACGCGTCAGCATCCGTTCAAATTCGGGAACATCATGGTAAAATTCTTCCACCTGTTTTTTGCTGGCAAATCCCATTACCCGTTCAACGCCCGCTCGATTATACCAAGAGCGATCAAACAGAACCATTTTTCCACCTGCAGAAAGATGAGGTACATAGCGCTGGAAATACCACTGACTTTGTTCGCGTTCACTTGGAGCGGGCAGGGCAACCACTTTGCACACCCTCGGGTCGAGTCTTTGTGTTATGCGTTTAATTACGCCGCCCTTACCAGCAGCATCACGTCCTTCAAATATCACCACAACCTTGGCTTTTGTGTGCGAAATCCAGTCTTGAAGCTTAACCAGTTCACCTTGCAAACGGTGCAGCTCATTAAAATAGACACGGCGGTCAATGGATGGACCCCGGTTTATATCTTTTAATGACTTGAGCGCATCTGGTAGCCAGTCATCATCTATTTCCATCTCTAGCTCTTCATCCATACTGTCCTGGATTTCTGCTTCAAGCCATTTGTTCATGCCATTATCTGGATTGTCTTTATTCAACGAGTTTTTCCTGAGGTGAGTGTTGGACCATCAACTTAACATATTAGTCTGCAAATATTACGAATGCTATGTGATATAAACAGAATCTGATAGAGACAACTTAAAATAGATTAGAAGAAAATTAGAACATTAAAAGAACAAAATATGAAAAACATCTATTTTTCAGCGTGTTATGTCTATTGACAAAAAGAGAACAAAAATAGTACAAATGATTATCGACAGCTGCCATTGTAAGCCAACAGTGGATAGTAATAATCGGGGATACCTCTATATAAAGAAGGGTGATAATCATGGCACAGAATTCATTGAGACTCGTTGAAGGCAATAAAAACGTGGACAAAACCAAAGCACTTGAAGCGGCCTTAGGACAGATTGAACGCGCATTTGGCAAAGGTTCAATCATGAAGCTTGGCAAGAATGAGCAGGTTGTGGAAATTGAAACGGTTTCTACAGGTTGTCTTGGTCTGGATATCGCGCTTGGTATTGGTGGTTTGCCAAAGGGGCGTGTAATAGAAATTTACGGCCCTGAATCATCAGGTAAAACAACAATGACGCTTCATACAATTGCTGAAGCGCAAAAGAACGGCGGTATTTGTGCGTTTGTTGATGCAGAACACGCTCTTGACCCTGTGTATGCTCGTAAGCTTGGCGTTAATCTGGAAGAGCTTTTGATTTCTCAGCCAGATACCGGCGAGCAAGCACTGGAGATTTGTGACACATTGGTTCGCTCTGGAGCCGTTGATGTGCTGGTGATTGATTCTGTTGCAGCGCTTACGCCACGTGCAGAAATCGAAGGCGAAATGGGAGATTCACTTCCAGGTCTTCAGGCTCGTCTTATGAGCCAGGCACTTCGCAAGTTGACCGCTTCTATCTCGCGTTCAAACACCATGGTGATCTTCATCAACCAAATTCGGATGAAAATTGGTGTGATGTTTGGGTCACCAGAAACAACCACCGGTGGTAATGCGCTTAAATTCTATTCGTCAGTTCGCCTTGATATCCGCCGCATTGGCGCGGTTAAGGATCGTGACGAGGTTGTTGGTAACCAAACACGTATCAAGGTTGTGAAAAACAAGCTTGCACCGCCATTCAAACAAGTCGAGTTTGATATCATGTACGGTGAGGGTGTTTCAAAACGCGGTGAACTGATTGATCTTGGTGTTAAAGCCGGAATTGTCGAAAAGTCAGGCGCGTGGTTCTCATATAATTCAGAGCGTCTTGGGCAGGGCCGTGAAAATTCAAAGAATTTCCTAGCAGAGAATCCAAAGATTGCCGACGAGATTGAGTTGGCACTTCGTCAAAATGCAGGTCTTATTGCTGAGACATTGCTTGATGGCGAGATTGAAAAGCCAGACCCGGCTGAAACTACATTAGACACCTCACTTGAGGATGGTCTTGATAAGACAGCTGAAAACTAAAGCTTAGCTACTAAACCAAAATTTATTGCCAAGGTTCTTCGAGCCTTGGCTTGCAATCCCTTCGAGGTCCTCAGGACTTCACCCAAGCATAATCCTTGTCTCTGGATTATGCGTTTTTGGCCGCAGCTCCCCGCTGCGGCCCTTTTTTGTTTTTATGGCCTGTTTTTCATTCAATATGCCGCAAGTGCTGGACAGGTGAATGCCATCGTCGTAAACGATAGTTTCATCAATGATTTGACTTAAAGCTCAGCTTGCGAAATGAGTATGAACACAGGTCAAAATACAGAACAAATTCGCGCAAAAAATACAGGTTTGACATGAGTGGTGTAAACGAAATTCGGTCCCATTTTCTTGATTTCTTCGAGAGAAAAGAACATGCAAAAGTGGATTCAAGTCCGCTTGTTCCTCGCAATGACCCTACATTGATGTTCACCAATGCGGGAATGGTGCAGTTCAAGAACGTATTCACTGGACTTGAAAAGCGAGATTACACCCGAGCCGCAACCTCACAAAAATGCGTTCGTGCTGGCGGTAAGCACAATGATCTGGATAACGTTGGGTATACCGCACGCCACCATACTTTCTTTGAAATGCTGGGTAATTTTTCATTCGGCGATTATTTTAAGGAAGAAGCAATCAACAATGCATGGACATTGCTGACTAAAGAATTTGGACTTCCTGAAGAAAAACTCATTGTTACCATTTATCATACGGATGATCAGGCTGCTGAACTGTGGAAGAAGATTGCCGGCTTAAAAGACGATCGTATTATTCGCATTACAACGGATGATAACTTCTGGTCCATGGGGGATGTTGGGCCGTGTGGACCTTGTTCGGAAATTTTTTATGATCATGGCGATCATATTTGGGGTGGCCCTCCAGGATCACCAGAAGAAGATGGTGATCGCTTTATCGAAATCTGGAACCTTGTTTTCATGCAGTATGAGCAACTCTCACTGGAAGAACGTGTTGATCTGCCAAAGCCGTCCATTGATACCGGAATGGGGCTGGAGCGTATTGCCGCGGTGATGCAGGGTCAGCATGACAACTATGACATAGATCTGTTCAAGGCACTTATCGCTGCCAGTGAAGATCTTACAAACACCAAAGCTGAGGGTGACCAGCAAGCCAGCCACCGCGTCATTGCAGATCACCTTCGTGCGTCTTCATTTTTGATCGCCGATGGCGTTTTGCCCTCCAATGAGGGGCGGGGCTATGTACTTCGCCGTATCATGCGCCGGGCCATGTGTCATGCCAGTTTGTTGGGTGCGAGCGACCCGCTAATGCATCGTTTGTTCCCGACACTCAAAAATGAGATGGGCGCTGCCTATCCAGAACTGGGCCGTGCTGAAGCTTTGATTACCGAGACACTATTGCTGGAAGAAACCCGTTTCAGAAAAACCCTGGAGCGCGGCCTTGGTCTTTTGGATGATGCTACAGCATCATTGGGTGAGGGTGATGAACTTGATGGCAATACAGCGTTCAAATTATACGATACATTTGGCTTTCCGCTTGATTTGACGCAAGACGCACTTCGCCGCCGCAACATTGGCGTGGATGTTGATACATTTAATACTGCTATGGAAAAACAAAAGGCAGATGCACGCGCTGCATGGGCTGGTTCCGCTGAAGCAGCTGATGATCGCATCTGGTTCCAAATCAGGGAAGAACACGGTGCAACAGAATTCCTTGGCTATGACACAGAAATTGCTGAAGGCGTTGTACAGGCCATTGTTGTAGAGGGTGATGCAAAAGAAAAAGCTGCAAAAGGTGATAGTGTTTCCATCGTCGTCAACCAGACACCATTTTATGGTGAAAGCGGCGGCCAGATGGGTGATAACGGTACTATCCGTTTTGATGGTGGCTCGATTGATATATCTGATGTAAAAAAACGTGGAGAGGGCCTCTTCGTTCATATGGGAACAGTAGTCGAAGGGGAGCTCTCAAAGGGCGATGCGGTTGAAATGGAAGTGGATCATGCCTCTCGTGCAGGTTCTCGCTCACATCACTCGGCAACGCACTTGATCCACGAAGCTTTGCGGGAAGTTTTGGGAGATCATGTTGCACAAAAAGGCTCTCTGGTTGCACCTGATCGTCTGCGCTTTGATTTTTCTCATCAAAAGGCAATTCCTGAAGAGGATTTGGCGATAGTAGAAGAAATGTCAAACGAGATAGTTCGGCAATCTTCTCCTGTTGAAACACGGCTTATGGCTGTAGATGACGCCAGAGAAATGGGGGCCATGGCGCTCTTTGGCGAAAAATATGGCGATGAAGTTCGCGTGGTCTCCATGGGCACTGCAACGCGTGGTGAAAAAAGCGGCAAAACATATTCTTTGGAACTATGTGGCGGTACGCATGTTTCCAACACTGGTGAAATCGGTCTAATTCGTTTGCTTGGTGAAAGTGCTGTTTCCTCGGGTGTTAGGCGAATTGAAGCGCTTACGGGTGAAGCAGCCCTCAACTATCTGGGCGAACAGGAGCAACGCGTCAAAGATATTGCAACAGCCCTGAAAGTGCCTCCTCACAGTGCTGTAGACCGCGTGGCGCAACTTGTGGATGAACGCAAGAAACTTGAACGCGAGTTGGCCGATGCGAAAAAGCAGCTGGCTCTTGGCGGTGGATCAGGTGGTTCTTCTGAAACGGCAAAAGATGTAAATGGCGTGCAGTTCCTGGGGCAAGTTGTTGAAAATATCGCTGCAAAGGAACTTAAAGGTCTGGTTGATGATGCAAAACAAACCATCAAGTCTGGCGTTGTAGCAATTGCAGGCGTATCAGAAGATGGAAAAGCTGGCGTTGTAGTTGGCGTCACTGCTGATCTAACAGAAAAGTTCAGCGCAGTTGATATGGTGCGCATTGCATCTGAAGTTGTCGGCGGTAAAGGCGGTGGCGGACGTCCGGATATGGCACAAGCAGGTGGTCCTGATGGTGACAAGGCCCAAGCTGCAATTGATGCGATTGAAGCCAGTCTGGCTTAGTGTGAGAATTTTAAAGCACTGATAAATATAACTAAAGCCGGAAATTCCGGCTTTTTTATTCCTCAAATGGAACATTCTGAAAAAATGTGCCAGTCTGATAAACTTGTATAATCGCTTTGAGCTTGGGTAATTCTCGCAGCATTGGTTCTGCAAAGGGCGTTTTAAGAAAAAGCTTGAGATTTGCTTCAAGATATAAATCCGTAGCAGTAATCTGATTGCCGCAAGCCCAAGGCGCCTCTAGCAGTTTTTCAATGGCATTCAAGCATTCTTGCGCTTTTACAAGATCCACGTTTTGAACCTCGTCATGCCTGCCTTCCGAAAAGGGAACATATAGCTTCCAGACCAAATTCGGATAAATGTAGTTGTCGGCAATTGACAAGAGCTGATCTGAAACAGCTATCTGCTGCGTTTGTAATGGATATAGATTTGCTCCATCAAATGAGTTGTCCAAATAGGAGAGGATCGCTCTGGTCTCATATAATACAAGGCCATTGTGCTTAAGAATTGGAATCTTGCCGAATGGGTTTCCAAGTTCAATAGCCTGCTTCTTCCCCTCAATATCAAAAACATCTATTTCAGAAAAAGAAAATGGCACGCCCTTTATCAAGAGCGCGCCATAAACGATGCGGGTATAAACACTATAATGAGCACCAAATAAAACTGGTTGCTCAGACATGTTCTAACTCATTGCTTTTTGTAGGTTTTCATCAACTTTATCAAGGAAACCCATGGTTGAGAGCCAAGGCTGATCCGGGCCAATGAGAAGCGCCAAATCCTTGGTCATGAAACCGGATTCAACTGTGTCTACACAAACAAATTCGAGCGTATCAGCGAATTTTGCTAGTTCCGCATTATCATCCAGTTTAGCACGGTGAGCCAGACCGCGTGTCCAGGCAAAAATCGATGCAATTGAGTTTGTAGATGTCTCTTCACCTTTTTGGTGTTGGCGGTAGTGACGTGTAACCGTACCGTGTGCAGCCTCAGCTTCTACGGTTCTTCCATCTGGTGAAAGAAGAACTGAAGTCATAAGACCAAGTGAACCAAAGCCTTGCGCAACGGTGTCTGACTGAACGTCGCCATCATAGTTTTTACAGGCCCAAACATAACCGCCAGACCATTTAAGGGCTGATGCAACCATGTCATCGATAAGGCGATGTTCATACCAGATTTTCGCTTCTTCGTATTTTGTCTTGAATTCTTCCTGGTAGACTTCTTCAAAGATGTCTTTGAACTGTCCATCATAGGATTTCAGAATTGTGTTTTTTGTCGAAAGATAACAAGGCACTTTGCGGGAAAGTGCGTAATTCATGGATGCTCTTGCGAAATCGCGAATTGAATCATCAAGATTATACATTGCCATGGCAACGCCTGATGAAGGCGCATCGAAAACTTCGTGTTCGATTTCAGTACCATCATCACCTACAAATTTAACCGTAAGCTTGCCTTTACCAGGGAAACGGAAGTCAGTTGCCCGGTATTGATCACCAAATGCGTGACGACCAACAATGATAGGCTGTGTCCAACCTGGAACCAGGCGGGGAACGTTTTTACAAATAATCGGCTCACGGAAGATAACACCGCCAAGAATGTTACGGATAGTTCCATTTGGTGAACGCCACATTTTCTTGAGGTTAAATTCTTCTACGCGCTGCTCATCTGGTGTAATGGTCGCGCATTTTACGCCAACACCATGTTCTGCAATCGCATTTGCTGCATCAATTGTGATCTGATCATCGGTCGCATCGCGTGCTTCAATACCAAGATCATAATATTTCAAGTCGATATCTAGATAAGGGTGAATAAGCTTATCTTTAATGAATTGCCAAATGATGCGAGTCATTTCATCGCCATCCAATTCAACAACCGGATTATCTACCTTGATTTTCGCCATGTGTTTTCCTTCATTAGCAACTTGCAAGAATTTGCAAATCGGTACTTTTTAGTTTGGATTGCATGTCCTATAGCAAACTGGCAGAAGGATGCAAATTATCCCAAAGGTTTATGTCAAATAATTTGCATTATGTACAAATTGTGATTGGAGAACGACTTGAGCGTGATCGAAAAACTAAACGCCAGACGAACTTATAAAGTAATTGGTGATCTGGAAGCACCAATTACAGGCAATATATTGGAAATAAGCGCAATAGACGAGCTGTTATCTGCTAGTGCCAACGCGCCATTTCACTATATCTGTGACCGTATCCATAAAACAGAATTGTCATCCTCTGTTCCCTGGCGCGTACACAAGTTGCAGGCAGATGACTGTAACAAGCTCAAGGATTTTCTGATTGCCTCTGGCGATGTTACTAAAGTCACCAACATGCTTGCAGCTGCCGAGTTCTTGTTTCAAGTTACCTGGCTTCCGGATGAAGATACAATCATAGACCGTGAAGCTGGAAAAGAAGAACCTGCATTTGTTGGTACCCTTCGAAATATGGAGCATATTGCTGTAGCTTCTGCATTTACTCAATCGTTGCTGTTAGCTGGCGAAGAGCAGGGCTTCATGACATATTGGTCCAGTGGAGGTGCACTTAAATCTGCTGACACATTCAAGTACCTCAAAATTTCGCTGAACGAACTGCTGTTAGGTGCAATTTTCTTCTTTCCAAAAGATGTTCAACATGCTGAAATAAAATCAGGCGCCATGAAAGAAGCACGCGGCACGATTGATGATTGGTCAAAGTGGTGCGATATTTCGTGAATACTACTTTCGACTTGTGGCATTCATTCATAAAACAGCCTAAACCATAACCAGAGTTATTCACGCAAGACAAAAGACCCAGGAACAACGAGCAATGACAAAAGATACCCGCACAGAGACTGACAGTTTTGGCCCATTGGAAGTGCCCAGCGAAAAATACTTTGGAGCACAAACCGCGCGTTCATTGATCAATTTTCCCATTGGCACGGAAACCATGCCGTTACCGCTTGTTGCGGCCCTCGGCATTGTTAAGCAATCTGCAGCGCGCGTTAATATGAAAATGGGTGTTCTTGACGCAGACTTGGGTAAAGCAATCAACCAGGCTGCGGGTGAGGTTGTTGAAGGCAAGTTTAATGACAATTTTCCGCTTTCTGTTTGGCAAACCGGTTCTGGTACACAGTCCAACATGAATACGAATGAAGTGATTTCAAACAGGGCGATTGAAATTCTTGGTGGTGTAATTGGCTCCAAGGACCCAGTCCATCCAAATGATCACGTCAACATGGGGCAATCCTCAAATGATACGTTCCCGACCGCAATGCACATAGCAGCAGCAAGGGAAGTAAATTCAATCTTGTTGCCAGCGCTTGATCATTTAGCCTCTGCCATTGAAGCAAAATCAAAAGAGTTCAAGGACATTGTAAAAATTGGTCGCACGCATACCCAAGATGCAACACCGCTTACATTGGGCCAGGAATTTTCAGGCTATTCTGCCCAATTGCGCAATGGCATTCGCCGCGTCACTGAAGGACTTGATGGTCTTTACGAACTTGCGCAAGGGGGCACAGCAGTAGGCACAGGTTTGAATTCTAAAGTTGGTTTCGCGGAAGACTTTGCAGCAGAAGTTGCAAATATAACAGGCCTTCCATTCCGAACAGCTCCCAACAAGTTTGAAGCACTTGCCGCAAATGATGCTTATGTTTATGCCCACGGCGCTTTGAGTGCAGTTGCTGCTTCACTATTCAAGATTGCAAATGATCTGCGTCTTTTGGGCTCCGGTCCTCGCTCTGGCCTTGGTGAAATATCCTTGCCGGAAAACGAGCCCGGTTCATCCATTATGCCTGGCAAGGTAAATCCGACGCAGTGTGAAGCAATGACTATGGTGTGTTGCCAGGTAATGGGTAATCAAACTACCATCGCCATGGCTGGCACGCAGGGGCATTTTGAACTGAATGTCTACAAACCCGTTATGGCAAACTCCATGCTGCAATCCATTCGAATACTGGCTGATGCGTGCAATACATTTGCGGATAAATGCGTTGTGGGCATTGTAGCGAATGAAGATAATATTACTCAGTTGATGGAGTGCTCCTTAATGCTGGTGACGGCGCTTGCACCAACAATCGGTTATGATAACGCAACCAAAATTGCCAAAACCGCGCATAAAAACGGTACCACTCTAAAAGAAGAAGCAATCAATCTTGGTTTTGTAACTGAAGAAGAATTCGACGCGGTTGTAAGACCTGAGCTTATGATTGGTCCGAATGCCTAATCAAAGCTTTTAATTTCCAATACAATTTGAACCACTTCTTTCAGAGTAATTCAAAATCAAACAAGTAAGATACCATCATTAAAATTTGGTGGTATTTTATGAGTTTGTTGAAGAAATTTTTGAAAAACAGTGAAGGTAGCCTTGCTATCCAACTATCTGTTTTGATTCTACCATTACTGGGGCTCATTGGTGCAGCGGTGGATTATTCACGTGTTGCAGTTGTCAAAACCAGTCTTCAAGCAACGTTGGATAACAACATCCGATCGATGCACCATACCGCTTTTAGAAACCGTGCAGAGATGGAAGAATACATCGTTTCCATGGCGGCTGTAAATTTGGACAGCAATACAATTGCTTAAAACATCAGCATCGTAAAAGATAAAATCCGCATAGATTTGACCGACAAGGTAAAAACTCCGGTATTGAGCATAATTGGTCAATCTGAAGTTGAGGTTCTTGCTTCTGTTGAGATCGAACAGAAAGAGAATTCAACAAATGAAGGCACTAACACCTTGTCTTCTAAGGTTCTCTCAAATCAGGACAAAAAGCCGTTTAGCCGTTCCGAAATAAATCAAATGAAGCTTGCGGTGCGTCAAAGGCTTTCTAGAATTAAGGCATATCAAAACCTGTCTCCAGCTAGAAAACGAAGAATTGTCAAGAGTCTTACAAGACAACTTGAGAATTTGAAAAGCCTGTAGCTGTAACGATATCTGACAGATTTGTCATTTGATTGATTTACACCTTTTCTGCACTATCTGCAGAAATTGAACCAGGTGTAAATATGCAATTTCCTTTCAAGTATAAACAAACTGCATTGGCGATAGCCTTTGGATTTATTGCCTTCAACTTCAACACAGCACATGCATGTGGTCCGGAAACCAATTGTATGATTGGTGAGGATCGCCATTACAGAATTAGGATGCCGGAAGGGCATAATGGCAAGGAAAAGGTTGGAGCAATTTTTTTCATGCATGGCTATCGAGGGTCTGTTGCAGGTATCATGCTAAATAAAGCTCTTGGAAAAGTTGTGTCAGACCTGGGTTTGGCTTTGGTCGCTCCCAAAGCTGCGTATGAGGATTGGGCTATTCCGGGTGCACCTTCTGAACATGTTCCAGTCGAGCTGGAATATTTTGACTCCGTTGTGGCAGATATTCAATCCAAGTTTGCAATTGATACATCGCGCATGATGGCGAGTGGATTTTCTGCTGGTGGAATGATGACATGGAATTTGGCCTGTGACCGAAGTAAACTCTTTGCTGCCTATGCACCTATTGCCGGGACTTTTTGGGAGCCAACACCAAAAACATGCAATACCCCAACGGCCAATATAATTCATACTCATGAGACAACTGATAGAACGGTTCCCTTGGCCGGTCGACGCATCGCAAACACCAAACAGGGTGATGTTCTAGCAGTGCTGGATATGTACACCCAGAAGGGAAAGTTCAACGGCGCACGTTCCTACAAAATTTCTGAGCTGGACTTTGAGTGCAGCGAATTAAAGAATAGTAATAAGCAAATTCTGGAGCTTTGCTTGCATCCTGGTGGCCATAGTATGAAATCTGCCTATGTAACAAACGCCTGGAACAAGTTTATTGAACTTGGGATTATCAAAGATCGTTAGTCAAAGATATTTCTTTGAGTTGTTGCTCTAACCATCCTTTGGCAATCCAGTGTCCACCACCGTGCACGTCTAGTTTTATGGTCTTGCCAGAAGCACAATTTTTCCATTCGTGTCGCGTGAATTGTTGACTGGTTTTCCATTGAAATTTAGCTTCTGCCAGTTCATCGCAACCGTTGATACGCTGCCACAGTCTAACTGGCCCGGTTTCTTCGCCATTTGGCCCATAAGGATAATCCATTACGGTATCCTTAAGTCCATGAACATGACGCACTTCAACAGGCCCGGTTGTACATTCCTCTGTCTGGTCATACAGGGTACCAGAGATGCCAAGTAATACAGTAACTTCATTGCCAGCTTCGCAGGCAAAGCGCGAGGCCATGGAACTGCCCCACGAATAACCAGATACGAGTAATTTGGAACGATCGATTGGAAATCTTTTGGCAACATCATCCAATACATCTTGAGCAAAGCTTGTGTCACGGGATCCAGGGCGCCAAAAATCCCACGACTTGCCCAAACCATTGGGGGCAACAAGCAATACGCCAGTTTTGCGAGTAGCTCCGCCAATAAACTTATGATTGATTGGCACTGGGCCTTGACGTCCCCAGCCATGAAAATGAAGCAGAATGGGGAGAGGTGAAACACCATCCCAATCGTCTGGTGGCAATACGTGATAGCCACGATCTGCCAATTGACATACAGTATTGCCAGTACACCCAAAATCTTGTTCAGCGGAAGAAAGAGGATAGTTCATTCCCAATTGAATAAGCCCGGCTAAAAGCATCGGTTTGAATAATGATTTCATAGAAATATCCATGTTGCCAATTCAGGTTACAATAGCTGACTTGCATTCGATTTTAAGCCCAATTGGTTCAATTTCACGAGCTTGTGTTGGTTGTTGATAGCTTGTCTGTGCGATCGGCAAATACACCAAGCCAGGCAGACAGGATCAATACAAATGAGCCCAACAAGAAAAATGCGCCAGGAAAGTAGATCGGAGCGAGCGGTGATGTAAAATATGAGAAGGTGGTTGTTGCAATTGCAGGGCCTGCCACTGCTGCAAGACCACTAACACTTGTTAATGCGCCTTGCAAGAGACCTTGTTTATCCTCGCCAACCTGCCGTGAAGCGATAGCCTGTAGGGCAGGTGCAGCACAACCCCAGCCGATGACATGAGGTATAATGCCAAGGCACAGTACTAGACTCTTGATCTGAATGCGTTGGTGAGTTTAGGTTTTGAAC
>JAAHTH010000596.1_pt2 | contig 12310 bp, 9 predicted proteins | sample 6116091 | NCBI WGS metagenome assembly JAAHTH01 (sample SAMN13939990, study PRJNA603662) | sponge metagenome | isolation source: marine sponge | host: Mycale hentscheli | place: New Zealand | collected 2006
CTCTTGACCAGTCTTCCATGGATCTCACACCAAATGGAACACGAGGCCGATGTCTTTGCCAGCCAAGATCAAAGTTCGAATGGAAGCGAATTAGATTCTGATTATACGAATGATCTAAAAAACGCATTGCTACGCTTTGCCGCTCACGGCACCGGCTATTACGAAAAGCGAACTCTCTTTCACCCAAGTCTCAAACAGCGAATTGAATTGATTGAAGAACTAGAGTCAAATCCCGAGAAAATTAAGCAATTTAAACGCTCGTTTTCACGGCGCCGAATTCTCGTACTTGTTTGTTTTACCGCAATCTGGGTTTCAATAACGCTGCTGTAAACAGAACTTATCAGTTTAGCAATCAGAAGTCGTGCGCCTCAAGAACGAATTGGCCAGTCCTGCTCCCCCCTCTAATACTCGGTTGCCAGCCTGACGAATCCAAGCAAAAAAAAAGCGACGCTCTCAAGAGCGTCGCTTTATATTTTTCAATGACTGGTCGAATTAGAAACCGCCTCCAGCTTGCCCGCCCATTTGCAACAGCATGGGAAGATTCTCCATTTGCTTACTAATGTAATCCCCAAGTCCCTTAGGCGTTGGAATTTTGACTAGCACTTCCTGGCCAGTCCCCTTCGCCTTAAGTGCCTTACTGATTACCCCCAGCATTTCGGCTGCATCAGGATCCGAGCTTTCAACCATCGGCATGAATTGCTGCATCGACATCTTTGCCAACCCCAACATCGCATCGACACCGCTTCGGAGCTCTTTGGATTTTTCATCATCCAATCCCCTTGCCTTGATCGTTAACAGATCTCCACCGTCCATACCCACCATGATTGAAAGATCTTGTACATTGTTGACTAGATCAATGAACGCTCCTGCAGGCCCATTGCCACCTGCCTGTTGCTTACCCATCTCGACTAATTCAGTGACCAGACCCCTGGCACCCGAAAAATCCATCGCCATGCGAATCGGCGCCTTAGGCGAGTCTTTCGCAGCCGACATCAAATTGTCAGTTAATAATTTCCGATCCGGATGAAAAAGGTATTTTTTGGTACCAAGTTCGACCGTCTTGGAATCAACAACCTGCATGAAGACTAAGCCTGCCGGGACGCCACCGTCCGCGGGCAATTCGTAAAATGTCTTCCCATCTTTTTCAACGGTTTCAGCAGAATCAGAACCGATCTCCGCGAGCACCTTGTCGATGGCATCTTCATTGTTGAAATATATTTTCACAAAGAAATCGAATTTGACCTCGCCAAATTGAGCCATCATTGCGTCTTGCATACTCTGAGGCAGGCTCATCGCTCCGAACACTCGGTCAATCTCATTAGGCCCCGGAGCATCATCCCCCGAAGTCACGTCAGAAAGCATGCCTGCCATCCCAAGCTTTTTTCCAAGTTCACTATCTCGCATATCATTCATGCGCAAATCAAATACAACCACCGCTTTATCTTTTTCATCAAGCGTGCCCGTTTGAGCAAACACCGACGAGCAAGCCATCGTCAGTAACATAAAAAATGAAAATGCAAAAACTCGCATGCCTAAACTCCTCGTGGTTTCAAAAAAATTGCAAGAGCACGCCTGACTGGCGAAGCCCGTTTGTTAAATGGGGAAGCAATAAAGCATACCCTGTTTTCAGTCAGAATGTTTCGATTTAATTAAATCCAACGCAGTCTGCAGTGCTTCCTCAATTTTGGCCGGATTTTTGCCACCTGCCTGAGCTAAATCAGGCTTACCGCCCCCCCGCCCATCTACGACCGCTGCTACTTCGCGGATCCAATTACCAGCACTGAAGCCCCGTTCGACGAGATCGCGAGTCATCCCGGCGGAAAGCATTACCTCTGAATCGCCAGAACTGGACGCTAATAAAATTGCGGCAGGGTTAGTTTTTTTGCGAATTTGGTCAATCAACTGAACCATTAACCCGCGATTAGCATTGGGGAGTTGGTGAGCAATGACTCGGACATCACCGACCACTTCAGCAGCGGCAATTAACTCATCGACATCCACGTTACTGGCCTCGCTCAGCCTCTCGAGTTCCTCCTCCAGTGAACCAACCTCTTGCAACATTGCATGGACGCGTTCTGCCACTTGAAGAACAGGAACATTAAGAGCTCGAGCTGTGTGCCGCATGATACTACGCAATTCAAAATAATCTGCCTCAGTCGCCTCAGCCGATTCGTGCTTCTCAAAGGTCGGCAGAACCTCCGAAGACTTACGCCCCGAACTAAGCTGTTTTTTGAGGCTCTTCACGTGCTGGCTAAGGTGAGTCACTGCAACTGGAACGTCCGTCCAGACAACCGATAGATCGGCAGCCAACTTACGACAGTCCTCCATGATTCGGATTTGATTCTCCTTGGCCTTGGCTCCCGTCCACGCATGGATGCGCCGGGTTCCCGCTCCCATGTTTTCCTCGGAATAGATTTCAAACGCATCTACGTCGCTTGAATTGGCGACATGAATCCCACCGCACAACTCCTTACTAAATTCGCCGATGGACACCATTCGCACTGGATCAGGATATTTTTCACCAAACAACATCATCGCGCCTTGCTCTCGAGCGTCAGACAGCGGCAAAATCTCAGCTGTCACCGGCACGGCGGCGCGAATCTTTTCAATCGTCTGCCGTTCGATCAATGCCAGTTTCTCCTCCGGCACCGCGTCCATATTCGCAAAATCAAACCGGAGCACATCATCAATCACTCGGGAGCCACGCTGCTGAGCATGTTCACCGAGATGTTCTTGCAGTGCGTGATGCAACATATGGGTGGCACTGTGTGCCCGGCAGATCCCTTGCCTTCGATCTTTATCGACTCGAGCCAGGACCCCGTCACCGAGGGACAGCGTTCCCTCGGTAATTTGACCGGAGTGAATAATCAGCCCCCCATCTTTCTGGGTATCCTCCACTTGAAACTTCCCTGTGGCCCCTTCAATCCAACCGGTATCACCAACCTGACCGCCGGACTCTCCATAAAATGGAGTTTCCTGCAAAACGATGAATTGCTTTCCCTCAATTACCTCCATCGATTCACACGCCTGCTGTTTCAAAACCCTCTTCTCTGTAATTTGATTTTTCACCCGTTCCATCACTTCGGTGACTTCTTCAAATTCGAAATACATCCCAATGATTGAACTTTGCAATTCGGATGCTTCGTAACCGGAAAACAACGTCGATTTGTGCTCTTTTTTAATTTCGTCGAGGGGACCAGCATCGCCCATTACTGTTTTTTCACCGGTATTACTCACGTCGCCGTGCTCTAACATCCATTTTTCAAATTCAGCCCAATCAAAACTTAAACCGTGATGCTCCGCGACTGATTCGGCAATCGTTGGAGGCACACCATGAGTTTGATAGACATCAGCGACTCGCTGGGCGTCAAGTTTTGTTTGCCCGTTAGCCATTGCCTCTTGAACAATTTTTTCAACGCGGGGAATCCCCCGATCGATCACGGAGTAAAAACTTTTTTCTTCTTCTTCGACCACCGCAGCAACGCGACCGATCGACTCCCGGAGTTCAGGATAAGGGGCACCCAACTGTTCAACAACTGACGGGACCAACTGAAACAGAAAAGGATCGCGCAATCCCATGTCGTACCCTTGCAACACCGCCCGACGAAGAAGGACGCGCACAACCGACTCTTCGGCTTTCGCGCCCGGATACACGTTTTCATGAATCGCAACCGAACAGGCGCGAATGTGATCGGTAATCCTCCGCAAGCGGCGGCCATTGTCTGAATCAGCTTCATACTTGACGCCACACACCTCTGCCGCAGCATTAACGATCGGCATGAGCGTGTCGATATGAAAGTTAGTGGAAACGCCCTGGAGTGTCGCAGCGGTGCGTTCCAATCCCATCCCGGTATCAATATTTTTATTGGGTAGCGGAATCAAGTTATTGGGCGGATCACCTTCTCGATCGAACTGCGTAAATACGAGATTCCAGATCTCGCACTCCGGGCCTTCGTCTGGGTGATAAAAAATTTCACTACACGGCCCACACACCCCATCGGGTCCAGCCGACGGTGCACTCGCTGGCCAAAAATTCTCCTTTTCGTCCAGCCTTCTAATTCGATTTAAAGGGAGACCCAATTCACTGTGCCAAATATTCGAAGCTTCATCGTCATCTAAATAAACTGTGACAGACAAACGGTCCTTTTCAAGACCAAGCCATTTTGGTTCGGTTAAAAACTCCCAAGCCCAATGAATGGCTTCCCGCTTAAAATAATCTCCAAAGCTAAAATTCCCAAGCATCTCGAAGAATGTGTGGTGGTAGGCAGTTCGTCCGACATTTTCGATATCACCAGTTCGAAGACACTTCTGAGAACTGGTGGCACGGGTGAAATCAAGCTCCACTTTCCCGAGAAAATGATCTTTAAATTGGTTCATTCCCGCCGGTGTAAAGAGTACCGATTTGTCCCACTTTGGGACCATCACATCACTCGGACAAACCGTGTGGCCTTTTGTTTGAAAAAATTCGAGATATTTAGATCTTAATTCGTCGGTTTTCATTGCTTTTTCCGGAAACAGGGCAGTTCACCCAATATATCGCCGAAAGGCCAAATCGACCAGAACGATCACTTCCTGTGTTATCGAATTTAGGATTTTTAAAACCAACGAAACTCACGTTTTCAGAATTCCAATTCTCTAGAATTGATCGAGGAATTGCTCAACCGCCGACCAATAACCACCATTGTCGTCAAATTCCCGCCACAGTGCCCGCGCTCCGTGATTCCCGTTGGTTGCAGGAACATAGGAAATTTTCCCCTGAGCAGGAATGGCTTCAAAAATCGCCTTCCATTCGGAAGCCTCAGCTTTGGACGAAGTAATGAACATCGGAACCTGAATTTTTGAAGCCGATGCTTCGATCCAACGGTTGCCTTTACCCTGACCTGCAAAATACTCTCCCGGCGAGAACGCCATCGCTCCGCTTACTAAGTCAGGATTCTCGCCGACAACCCTCAGAGCCAACGATGAACTGTATGAGCTACCCCATAAAATCAATTTCGCCTGTGGATAGTTTTTTCCAGCCCATTTGATGGCGGCGAGTATATCCTGTTCAGCGTCAACGAACTCGGTCGTTTTATTTTGAGCCACCGCCGCTCGATATGTCTCATTAACCACTCCCTTGACTTGGCCACCGGCCCGCTGGTCAATCGCCAGGCACTGGTAACCTAATTTATTCAACCGCGGAGCAATTTCGCGATACTCTCCTCGCGACCCACCCGCCTGATGACAAAGCACGATTAATGGCGCGTCAGCGCCTAACGATTGCCGATAAAGATCAGCGACCATTACCATCCCATCCAGCGATTTAAATTTGACTCGCTCAAAATCCTTCTTTTTTGAGAAAGCCTCATCTAAATTCATGTTTGGCAATTCGGGAATCACCATTGGCCAATTCGTTAATTTAACTTTAACGGCGATTGACTCCCCCTCACGAACGACATCAAAAACAATTTCATCACCAACTCCATGCTTGGATGTCATCTTCTGAAACTGCCGCAGCGATTTTATTTGACTGCCCTCAAAACTTGCGATCTGATCCCCCGACTTTAATTTTTCCCGAGCTGGAGAACCGTCAACCGTCTTAATCACAACGATTCCCTTACCGTCATTAGCCATTTGATAGTGCACCCCTAGAAACCCACGATTGTCGGCACTGCCGGACTGAGCGTTCACTGGCGCAATCAAAAAACAAATAGCAACAAAGGCGAGCGCAACGAGTAGATTCGATTTCAATAAACGCATGGTAATTCTCCCAACTATCAGATTCGATTTGCAATCTTGACTGAAGCATTCTACCGCTCTTAATGACAACATTCGAAAACATTCAGACAATTAAATAACAAGGCATGCACCATTCAGCTAACACGGCTCGTCACGACTTAGAAAAAAATGGGGTTACTTTTTAATGGTTTGCATCACCAAACGAAATTTGGCAATAAAAAAACCGGCCCAACAGGGCCGGTCGAGAACGGTCTTGATAACTCAGGAACCAAAGGGGAAGTGCTCACCACCCCGCATTTCCGAATCAAAATGATTCGCTGCTTGGGTTTAAAACGCAGCAAATCCATCAACTCTTGGGAGGGTGAGCTTTCGCATCTTTGTCGATCCCCTCCAGCACTTCACTCATGTCTTCGACATAGCCCCCGGCTTCGAGGACCTTCCGGCGAATCTCCTCGCAAACATCCTTATTTTCAATTAAGTAATTCCTGGATTTTTCTTTTCCCTGCCCAAGATGCGTACCGTCGTACTTAAACCAGGAACCACTTCTGGCAACAATTTTGTGAGCAACTCCGAGATCAAGAACGTCCCCTTCGTAACTGATGCCATTGGAGTGCATCATATCGAACTCAGCAATTCGGAACGGCGGAGCCACCTTGTTCTTAACAATTTTCGCTTTCACCCTTTGGCCTACTTGAACATCCCCATCTTTCAACGCACCGATCCGCCGAACGTCAATTCGAACCGAGGTGTAAAATTTCAAGGCACGGCCACCGGGAGTTGTTTCCGGACTTCCAAACATAACGCCGATTTTTTCACGAATTTGATTAATGAAAATAGTGCATGTCTTGCTGCGGGAAATCGCTCCAGTAAGCTTCCGCATCGATTGACTCATCAATCTCGCTTGCAAACCAACGTGTGAATCACCAATTTCGCCGTCCAGTTCTTTTTTCGGAACCAAGGCCGCGACCGAGTCGACGACAATCACGTCAACGGCGTTCGACTTTACCAGCATCTCAACGATTTGCATCGCCTCCTCACCACTGCTGGGTTGAGAAACAAGCAACGTATCCAGCGAAACACCTAATTTTTTTGCCCAAGTCGGATCAAATGCGTGCTCCGCATCCACAATCGCTGCGATTCCTCCAGATTTCTGTGCCTCCGCAATCGTATGCAAAGCGAGCGTTGTCTTACCGCTCGACTCAGGGCCATAGATTTCGATGATCCGCCCACACGGCAACCCACTGCCACCAAGCGCCATGTCAAGCGAAAGGCTGCCCGTTGAAATACCGCGTATCTCCTGCTTGGAATCATTTCCAAGTGCCATAATCGAGCCCGAACCGAATTGAGCTTCAATCTGCTGAACCGCAGTCTTTAATGTCTCGTGCTCCGAAAGCATTTTGTCAACTGCAGCCACTTCGCCTTTTTTCTTAGAGTTACCAACAGCTTTCTTAGACGCTGATTTCCCGGAAGATTTTGCTTTAGCCATGCCTGTCTCTACTTTGCTATTGGGGGAGGAAGTCTTAGTTACAGTCGGTGTCTTAACTTTTTTTAGCCCAGGTCCACTTCCAGCCTTCGCCGGTAGCGGGCTTGATGTTTCAGCCAATGCTGGTTTTACGTTACTTTTTGCTGCGGTCGTGGTCGCCATCTTATCTCCTGCTAGGAATCGAGTAATCTCCCAAGGCCTCGCAGCAGCTTTGGTCAAAGCAGTTCGAATCTTTTGTTCAAACGAACTTCAACGATGACTACGATACGACTCGTAAAACGGCTTTACAAGTGCCTTCAGCTATAAGAATCGCAGTTGTCTGGACACGTATGGTCAATCCATCCGCTTTTTTTAGGGAAATCTTGAATTTCGGCTAAAAACCAAACTAGCTCAATTTTGTACAGTTATCGAAGATAAAGCAACCCGAACTTTAAACAAACCTGAATTGACTTGCCTAGGTGTTCAGTTCTCGCTCGTTCGCTTTCTCAAGTTTCGACAACTCTTCTTCGCGCAAACCAGCTCGATCAGCTGCGTCTTCCAAGAAGTAATTAAGCTCCGCCTGATCGTCCGCGTGCAGCACATCATAAGCATGGGCCGGACTTCTCGCGTGATAAAGCTGTTCCACCAAGTTCATGTCTTTAACAATAGCTGTCGCAAACGCCGCAATCACTTCCAGATGGCGATTACGTTCCAGTTCAGGTGTTGCCAGCAACAACACTGCATGCACTAGTCGGCCGTCGGGCGCACCCAAATCCAAGCCTTTACTACTCAACCCCAAGACTCCCCGCATTTCAGCACCTTCGTCGAGGATGGCGTGTGGGATCATCAAACCTCGACCGACACAGGTCGTTTCTTCGGCATCTCTCTCCAAAACCTGCCTTACGAAATCATCCTGCGACAACTGGATCGTTGAAGTGCTGTACAGCTGATCGGCAAGACTTCGAATCACATCTTCTTTTGAATCACCAACAAGCCCCACTGAAATACGTTGTTCTTGTAAAAAATCAAGTAACCTTGGGCGGTCATTATGATCCTCACCCGAACGTAAAATTGACAACCGAGTGGCACTTGGACCAAGCAATTGGTTGATTGCTAACGCAGCCAATCCGACCGTCGTCACAATCCCTTTGACTTCAGGATCGAAACTCGAATCGCTGGCGACCAACAGAATCAAGCCAACGGCAACACCACCGTGAGGCAACAACGCAATCCCAAGATACTTTCGAACATTTTTTGTCCCACCTGAAAGCGTCATCGAGGTGTAGGCACTCAACACCTTGGCGATTAAGCGGGCAAAGAAATACAACAGCACCAAGGCCAACGCCTGGGGGACCAAGCCAAAGTCCAACCTCATTCCAGCAAACGTAAAGAACGCCGCAAACAGAACGCCGCCGATCGACTGCAAGTAGGCTTCGCAAGAACGCACAAGATCGTGTCGCAGGTTAGTAACGGCAATTCCAGCAAACGTACAAGCCAAAATTCCGCCAGAGGCGCCAAACCCCGACGCTAATCCCCAAGCAGCGAGAACGATTGCGACCATGGTTGGCCCAAGAAAGGCGGGACTAACAATAGTTCGCGTAAGAAAAATCGCGATTCCGGCACAGAACAAACCGATTAAAAATGTTGCACCAAATTGAATCGCAACTTCCTGAAGCGCCATCAACCAACCAACATCACCACCAAGGAAAGCCGCGACGAAAACGAACACGGCGACGGCAACCATGTCAATTAGACCAATGGCAGCCAACAGGGTGCGTGTCAAAATACCGCGTGCCCGCGCCTCCTGAATCACAAGCACAGTGGTTCCTGGCGCTCCCGCGATTGCAATCGCTGCCAAAAGAATCGCTGGATTCCTCGTCATCAACTCACCGCCCGGTAGCAACGGGCCGATGAAAAATAGAATCGCTCCAACCACCACGGGGGTGATCAGCAATTCGCCAAGCAACACTGCACCGACTCTCTTTTCAGCGTTTCTGAGACTCGAAAAATAAAGGGTAGCCCCCACCGTAAAGGCAATGAAACCAAGCACGAAGTGCATATACGGAAGAAAGTTATCTAACTCATTAACGCCACTCTCTGTTTGCATCCCGGGCAACTGAAGCTGGCGGAGTAAAATCCCAGTCGCGATCCAACCCGTCACTTTAGGTAATCGAATTCGGGCGAATAATTCTCCGCCGATAATCCCGGCAATCAGAACAGTCGCAAAATTAAGCAGAGGATCGTCAAACGTCTGGTTGGAAAAAGGCATTTAATTACGATTGGAAGCTGGAGGTGAGTTCGATAAAAAAATGTCGCGTTCTTCATGATAGCCGACGATCCATCTCCTGTTCAACAACGGAACCTACTTCGAAAAAAATCTCTTCAATTTTCGAGCGATCTCACCCAAAAGAAACGCCATCCACTACCAGTGACTTGCTCTCAATTTAGCTCACCCCTTTAGCTCACCCCTTTAGCTCACCCCTTTAGCTCACCCCTTTAGCTTAATCCTTGCCATCGGCGTGTAACTCGGGCGGCCGCGTTCGGCATAGCTGGCAAATACGATCACCTCGTCAACATGACAGAAACCCCCATCATGGCTCCTAAGTTTATGAACTAATCTTAACAATTCGTCATTCCAACGGCCTCCACGGGATAATCTCCCCAAGGTCATGTGCGGAACATATTCGTTCCGGTCCTTATTGACACCCCAATGATGAAGTACACCCTCCAGTGCCGAGTATAGCCCGCGTAACTGCTCTCGCCCCTGATCAACACCAATCCAGAGAGTGCGCGGTTCTTGTGCGCTGGAAAAACCATCAACCCCTTGTAACGAAATTTCGAACGATTCCAGCGGCTCCACTGCATCCTTGATCAGTTTGCACAGCTCCGGGACTTCGACATCGATGACTTCGCCAACGTAATTGAGTCCTACAAGTTGATTTTCATGCTCAACCCAGCGGTATTGATCGCACAAAGCCGCCAATCGACCTACGACTTTGGCGACGTTGTTATTGACTCGCTCGGAGACTTTTACCGCGATAAATGTTTTAATTTTTCCCATCACCCTAGTTTAATCAAACTCACCCGCTTTGGGCGAGGGGCTCAAACTATCCCTCCAAGCTGGTTGCAGATATCCCCAAAAACCCAATAATGGCAGATTATTTGCTGGGTAGATCTGACGGGACAAAAAAGTGACTGATAAAAACTACAACGTGTTTGGTGTTGGTAATGCAATTGTTGATACTCTCGCGCAGGTCGAAGACGAACTGATTGTAAATTTGAATCTTGGTAAAGGTGGAATGTCCTTAATGGACACCGAAAATCAAGCCCGGGTTCTTAGCCAACTGGAGAGTAAAAACCTCCGTCTCGCATCCGGCGGATCTGCAGCTAATACGATGGTCGCCATCGCCCAAAGCGGTGGAAGTGGAGTTTATTGTGGCAAAGTTGCACACGACACGAATGGTGAATTTTATAAAAAGGACATGGAGCAGTCTGGGATCGTGTTCCCGGTCCCCCTCGCTCCAGAGGCAGCTCTGCCCACCGGCACCTGCGTCGTTTTAACCACTCCGGATGCTGAGCGAACGATGTGCACTCACTTGGGAATTTCGACAACGCTTACCAAGTCCGAAATCGACGTCGACTTACTTTCACAATCAAAGTGCAGCTACATCGAAGGCTATCTCTGGGATGCGGAAGAGCCAAGAGCAGCTTGCATCGAAGCATTTGAGCAGTCCAAACGATTGGGAGTCACGACCGCATTTACTTTCTCCGACGCGTTTTTAATTGATCGATTTGCCGAAGATTTCCACCGTGTTGTCAAAGACTACTGCGACATCATCTTCTGCAATGCTGACGAGGCAAAGCAGTTTTTTCAAACTGACGACATCAACGAATGCACCACAAAAATGGCTGCCATTTGCGACTTGGCATTCATTACCGACGGTGGCGATGGCGCCCACGTTGTCGAAAAAGGAAATGTCTCCAAAGCCAACGGGTTCCCCGTCAATGCAATCGATACCAACGGAGCGGGCGATGCATTTGCAGGGGGAGTCCTTTACGGCATTACCTCGGGAATGACGGCCAATAATGCAGCGAAATGGGGCAATTACTTCGCATCTCGCGTTGTGGAAAATATTGGCCCGCGGATCGATACCTCGCTTAAAGAACACGTCAGCTCGGTGATTGGATAATTCTGCAAAGTTCGATCTAGGCCAAAACGTTCATCCCTCTCACCCCAATGCGCAGTGAGAACCGCTTCTTCTTTGGTCGTTAACTAGACCAGAAACTAAACTCGCGGCAAACTTGCGAAATCCGACCTCCCGGAGGATAAAACTGCTTGCCGCCGGAACATTGAAGTCCCATCGCCTGCTCAATACGTCCGCTTGCTTTTCATCAGCTGACTTTTTAGTTGCCAGCAGTGGGTCAAACATTACACAAGAATTACACTTGGCAAACAAGCCAACCGCAATTCCAGAGCAGGTTTTTCCTATACTTCTAGTAATCGATCGCGTGGTCTCGTCAGGCCAATGCTTTCGGATTCTCCAGTCGGACAATCCCCACTCAGATAGGAATTTTTTCATGGCATCGGTAACGGGTCCCGCTCGGACAAAACCAGTCATTCCAGTACCGCCAACGGGCGCAAATTTTACAACGACAGATACACTTTCAGGCGAAATTCCACCCGCCTCTTTACCCCCGAGTCCAATTGAATTGGATTCGGATACCCAAGGCCCAGACCTTACGGCACAGGACGATGAAGACTCCGTCGCGCGGCGTCTTGTAATTTTAGGAACTGTACTTTTTCCACTAGCTGGTTTCATTGCAGCCATCTTTATCGCCTCCCAATATGGAATGGTGCGATGGCTCGACATCGTCATGCTTGTTGGAGGCTGGTACCTCACTGGCATGGGCATCACTATCGGTTACCACCGAATGTTGACGCATCGATCTTTCGAAACAGTGACGCCAGTCAAGGCATTCTGGACCGCCATGGGCGCTTTTGCCGTTGAGGGTTCCCCCATTGACTGGTGTATGGTCCACCGTAAACATCATCAATTTTCGGACCATGAAGGCGACCCTCATTCACCTCATCTTCACGATGGTGGAATACTCAATCAAATAAAAGGATTT
>JAAHTH010002937.1_pt1 | contig 12309 bp, 9 predicted proteins | sample 6116091 | NCBI WGS metagenome assembly JAAHTH01 (sample SAMN13939990, study PRJNA603662) | sponge metagenome | isolation source: marine sponge | host: Mycale hentscheli | place: New Zealand | collected 2006
CCCCGGAGTAATGGGGTAGTTAATGGGGCAGTTCTATGCAGGATGATCATAGAGCCTTGGTAAGATCCCTCGAAGGAGGCAAGTAAATCGGGCAGGAAGGTCTTAATATTTGATAAATATTAGGTGTTTTCAGGCAGTGCGTCAGTTTAGAGGGAATTGCCGGGCTTGAATCCTTCAACTTCAACCCATACAAAATGGTGATGCAACAATATTTAGACCTTCTTCGACATATTCTCGACCACGGAGTTGAGAAAACCGATCGCACCGGAACCGGAACGAAAAGCGTTTTTGGATACCAGATGCGTTTTGATCTTCGGGAGTCATTCCCGATGATCACCACGAAAAAACTGCATTTTAAAAGTATTATTCACGAACTTCTCTGGTTTTTGAGCGGTGATACCAATGTCCGTTACTTGCAGGAAAACGGTGTTCGGATCTGGAATGAATGGGCGGATGAAAATGGTGAGCTGGGTCCGGTCTATGGATCGCAGTGGCGAAGCTGGCAAGGGGCGGACGGAACGACCGTTGATCAGATTGCGCAGGTAATTCATGAGATTCAAAATAATCCAGACTCGCGACGTTTGATCGTGAGCGCCTGGAATGTGGCTGAAATTCCAAAAATGAAATTACCCCCCTGCCATGCTTTTTTTCAGTTCTATGTTGCCAACGGTGAACTGTCTTGCCAGCTTTATCAACGAAGTGCAGATGCCTTTCTGGGAGTGCCGTTTAATATTGGCTCTTATGCAGCATTGACTTGCATGGTGGCGCAGGTCACCGGATTAAAAGCTGGTGATTTTGTACACACACTTGGAGACGCTCATCTCTATTCGAATCATCTTGAGCAAGTGGATTTGCAGTTGTCTCGTGAGCCTAAGCAATTGCCACAACTTTCGATTAATGAAAATGTAAAGTCAATCTTTGATTTTAAGTTCGAGGATTTTGAGCTGTTGAATTATGAAGCTCATCCTCATATCAAGGGGAAAGTTGCGGTTTAATTGCGTTCAGCGATTGCAGGATTGAATTGGATAAGGTCGATGAATAAATTAGCAATGATCGTGGCGGCGTCCGAGAATGAAGTGATCGGCGTCAACGGAGATCTGCCGTGGCGGTTATCTGCGGATTTGAAGCGATTCAAACGTCTGACAATGGGCCATCACATTATTATGGGCCGAAAAACCTACGACTCCATTGGTCGATTGTTGCCAGGGCGAACCACGGTCATCGTAACCCGCCAATCTGATTTTGTTTGCGCGGGTGCATTGATTGCAAACTCAATTGAGGAAGCAATTGCCTTGTGCGGAGAAGACGACCTGCCGTTTGTCACAGGCGGCGCGGAAATTTACCGGCTCGCAATTCCATTGGTTAGCGAACTCCACCTCACCCGTGTGCATACCGAAATCGATGGTGACACGAAATTGCCCGAAATTGAGTGGAGTGATTGGAAACTTGTCGAAGAATCCTGTTTTCAAAAAGATGAAAAGAATAGCTTCGATTATTCTTTTCAGAGATTCACAAGATTTTAACCGGGGTAGTTGCCGGATTTTGGCTCGCTTGGACACGACTATTCAGGTCAATCCATGAGGCGATTGGTGAACGAATTCACGTTCACCAATGAATCACCTACGCCCTGCTGTTTTCCCAGTTAATCAGCATCTGAGAATCCACTTTGAGTACAATGGATGGCGATCCACAAGCTGGATTGATTGCTGCCGAAAAATTATTTTACTGGATTTGGTTATTCATCATGTTTCCACATTTTACGTTTGTTTTGGCCACGGTACTGGGGCTTGTTGTTAGTTTTGGTGATGTTGCGCAGGCACAGCCAACTGTTGCAGGTGATGCTCAACAATCTTTTCTCGAATCGTTGTCGTTTCGATCTTTAGGCCCGTATCGCGGCGGGCGATCGGCAGCAACCGCAGGAGTTGCTGATAATCCGATGCTGTATTACATGGGTGCTGCAGGAGGGGGAGTCTGGAAGACTGAGGATGCCGGGTCAAGTTGGGAGAATATTTCAGATGGATTTTTTGGAGGATCCATCGGTGCGATTGCCGTCTCCCCTTCCAATCCGAATGTAATTTATGTGGGTGGTGGTGAGGTTACCGTCCGCGGAAATGTTTCTCATGGCAATGGTGTTTGGAAGTCTCTCGATGGAGGCAAGTCCTGGAAACAGATGGGTCTGGAAGACTCTCGGCGTATTCCTCGAATTCGCATCCATCCGACTAATCCAGATGTCGTTTACGCGGCAGTCCTGGGGCATTTGTTTGGAGCTAATCAGGAACGCGGAGTTTTTAAGAGTGTCGATGGTGGCACCACTTGGAAGCGAGTCTTGTTTGTCAATGAAGAGGTTGGCGCTGTTGACTTAGTAATGGACCCACAGAGTTCAAATGTTCTTTTCGCAACTACCTGGAAGATTAAGCGAACCCCTTTCAGTCTCGAAAGCGGCGGAGAAGGTTCGGGTATTTGGAAGAGTATCGACAGTGGAGATACGTGGGTGGAGATAACTCGCAACGATGGACTTCCCGGGGGAACGATAGGGATCTGTGGGGTTGCCGTCTCACCGGTTGATTCCAATCGCGTGTGGGCAATGGTAGAGGCCCAAGATGGTGGGCTTTTTCGAAGCGATAATGGAGGCGAATCCTGGATTCGTATCAACGACGAGCGTAAATTGCGGCAACGTGCTTGGTATTACACCCGAGTCTATGCCGGGCCAGAGAATGTTGACGAAGTGTATGTCTTGAATGTTCGATTTTGGAGATCTGGCGACGCGGGGAAGTCGTTTGATTCGATTTCAACTCCTCATGGTGATCATCATGATTTGTGGATCGCTCCCAATGATCCCCAACGCATGGCAGTCGCGGATGACGGGGGTGTGCAGATCTCATTGAACCGAGGAAAAACCTGGTCGACTTATGAAAATCAGCCGACCGCCCAGTTTTATCGGGTTACTACCGATAATCATTTTCCGTATCGAATTTATGGTGCTCAGCAAGACAATTCTACAGTGCGTATGTTGAGTCGGACGGGCGGGCGAAGTATTGGCGAGCGAGACTGGATGCCGACGGCGGGTGGTGAGAGCGGATTTATTGCGCCTGATCCCAAGGACCCGGAGATTGTGTATGGCGGTTCCTACGGCGGTTATTTAACTCGGGTCAACCATCGAACGCAGGAGACTCGCAATATCCATGTGTGGCCTGACAATCCAATGGGACACGGGGCGGGTGACGGCAAGTATCGGTTTCAGTGGAATTTTCCAATCTTCTTTTCGAGGCATGATTCAAAAGTGCTGTATACGGCCGGAAACGTGCTGTTTAAGACGACCAATGGAGGGGATAGCTGGAAGAGAATCAGTGGTGATTTAACGCGAAACGATCCGTCCAAGTTGGGTTCCTCTGGGGGGCCAATTACTCAAGACAACACAAGTGTTGAGTATTACTGCACAATTTTTTCGGCGTGCGAATCCGCAATCGAGAAAGATGTTTTGTGGGCAGGTTCGGATGATGGGCTGTTGCACGTCACGCGCGACGGCGGAAAGAAGTGGGAGAATGTAACCCCGCCAGAGTTGCCGGAATGGTCTCAGATCAATTCGATTGAGCCGCACCCCACATTGCCGGGGGGGCTTTATTTAGCCGCTACTCGATATAAGCTCGATGACTTTAAACCGTATCTGTTTAAGACGGAAGATTACGGTCAGTCCTGGACGGCAATCAGTGACGGAATTGACCGCCAAGCATTCACTCGGGTGGTCCGAGCCGATCCAGCTCGCAAGGGATTGTTGTATGCTGGAACCGAATCGGGGCTCTACATTTCATTTGATGATGGCAATCATTGGAGCCCGTTCCAGTGTAATTTGCCGATCGTTCCCATCACCGACCTCGCTGTTAAAAACGGAGACTTGATCGTAGCGACGCAGGGTCGGTCATTTTGGTTGATGGATGATCTTAGTCCCATTCATCAATGGACGCCCAAGTTAATCGACAAAGAGATGCAGTTATTCGAGGCGAGGCCAACGTTGCGAATGCGTGGCGGTGGTAGCAAGTCGCCGGGAAGAACTGCTGGCCAGAATGCCCTCGCGGGAGTGCCGATTCGGTTTTATGTCAAAGATGTGCCGAACGAGAAAATGCAAACGGAATTGCAATTGCTCGACCCTACCGGTGATGTAATTCAGACCTTTAGTACGAAGCCAGATCTTGATCGCAAACAGAAAAAGCTCAACTTGGTAGCGGGCTTCAATGAACTGCGATGGGATATGAGGTATCCGGGCGCCGAAACATTTGAGGGTCTGGTACTTTGGGGTGGAGGTACGAGAGGCCCTGTCGCTGTTCCCGGGATCTATCAAGCGAAATTGACTGTCTCAAAACCTTCTTCGGATGAAGGAGTGTCGGCTTCGACTGAAAATATTATCTTCAGCCAGACCATTGATTTCAAAATTGAGAAAGATCCACGGTCATCGGCTACGCCGGGTGATTTTCAGGCCCAGTTCAAGTTTTTGATCGGGGTGCGCGACAAACTGAGTGAGATTCATCTAGCAATTAAAAGTACACGCGATATTCGTGAACAGTTGAAGAGTCTTCGAGATAGGCTAGAAAAGGCAGGCGGTAACGAGGAGCTGGTCGAGAAAGCCAAAAATCTAGATCGTAAGCTTTTGGAGGTTGAGCAAGCGCTTTACCAAACAAAAAACGAAAGTCCTCAAGATCCGCTCAACTATCCAATTCGGCTCAATAACCGCTTAAGTGGTCTCGTTGGCGTCGTCAGTAACGGTGACAATCGGCCAACCCGACAGTCGATTGCGGTTCGTAATGAGCTGATCGATGAGATCGACGTGCTGCTGGCCACACAAAAAAACGTTCTCGAACAAGAGATCAGCCAATTTAACGAGGCTGTGCGAAAGGCGAGCATCCCGGCCATTTTTACCAAGGTGCCGTAAGCTGGTTGCGACGACCGAACGTTTGCCGCGATTTTTACCGTTGTTTAGCGACTCGAGGGGGCCAACTGCTGGGGGCAACTGCTTCCCTAGGCAGCGCTTTCGAATGGGGGAACGTTACTGAGGAGGCGGAAGGCGAACTAGGAGCAATTTTAAGCGGGATATTGGAAATGTAGGAATTGTCCCAAAATTCCGCGTATTTGCGACGTTTCCAAGATTTCTCGAGCGCCTCGCTTCTGGGAAACCCTGCGGGTGGTGCGAAGTCCGCCGATTGACGTGAAGATTGGAGAGAACTGTATTCTGACGCGTTTCCATAATTCACCATCTATTCTCGATGAATTTTGGGCTCAGAAGTGATTTGGATTTGTTCGAAATTCTCGATCGCTCTACAATTGGGGGAAACACAATCTCGGGAGTAAACCTCTCGTGCAATCTATAAAAATTTCGAAATGGGGGTCAGGGTGGAAATCAAAGTTACTGCTAGACATGGCAACATGAGTGACGAGATTCAGGAAACTATGAGAGCAAAAGTTTCTAAACTCCCTAAATTTTTTGATCGGACGACAGCGATACAAGTGTTGGTGGATTTGGAGCACACAGATACTCCGAAAGTTGAGATCATTGTTTCAGCAGAAGAGACGAATGATTTCTTTGCTTCTGACACTGGCTCAAACGTGCTGGTCGCTTTAGACAGCACCGTCTCCAAGATGGAACAACAATTAAAAAAACATAAAGAAAAACTTATTAGTCATCGTGGGCGAGATCACAAGATTCCAGAGGAATCAGCAGAGTAAATTTTTTGCTTGAAGTGAACTTATCGTCTGCAAGACAACAAACATACAAAAGGAACCATTTATGAAGTTTTCTGATTTCGTAAGAACTGAAGCGATCAGAGCGGAGTTAACGTCTTCTGATAAAGAGGGAGTTGTCCGTGAGTTAGTCGCCAGCTTGGTCGAATCTGGACAGCTTGGTGGAGACGATCAAGAAGCGATCGTCCAGGCAGTCTTGAAACGAGAGGAGCTAGGGAGCACGGGAATCGGTCGAGGAATTGCCGTTCCCCATACGAAGCACCCGAGTGTTACTCAACCGGTTGGCACGTGTGGTGTAAGTGCGACAGGGGTGGATTTTCAAAGTCTCGATGGAGAACAGGTTCATCTCTTTTTCATGCTGATCTCTCCTCCTGACCAGCCGAGTGATCATCTCAAAGCTTTGGAATATGTTTCCAAGCATTTGCAAGATGAAACTTTTTGCCGATTCCTTAAGCAGTCGCGGACTTCTGAGGATATCCAGCAGATACTGGAAGAAGCTGATAACAATCAGTTTGCTTCCTAAACTTGTTTGGCAAACTATTGATTCAACCTTAAATGGCTCAAATTACAGATGTCGGAACAGTTTCAATCAGCGACGGTTACAATTAGCAATCCCCAGGGACTGCACATGCGCCCTGCGTATTTGTTTGTTTCAACCGCCTCGAAATACGACTGTAAGATTGAAGTAGTCAAAGATGATATCCGGGTAGATGGCAAAAGCGTGTTGGATATTTTGACTCTCGGCGCGACCCAGGGAACAAGGGTTCAATTGGAAGCGACCGGGGCGGATGCTCAGCAGGCTATCTCAGCCTTGGAAGAACTGGTGGTAGCGGGATTTCCTGCTACCGCAGATTCAGGAGACACAGGTAGTGGTTAGACTGGGTTGGCATGGCTAAGTGAGACAATTCGAATTTGTTTTAATCGAAATTGTTTCAATCGAGTCTGCTTCAATCCAATTTGTTTTGATCGCATTGTTTTAAAAACTGCGTGTCACTGAAATCTTAAATTTGAGCGAGAGTTGAATCGAGTTTGCGTTGATCTGAAGAGGGATGCAAGTTCGATGATTACCAATGCATTAAAGATTAAGTCCTCGATGACTGCCGCATTGCCGGCAGGTGTGAGTTCTTTGCGTCACGGTATTGTAGCCGATTCGACGCCTAATCTTGTTGCCGGTTTTTTCGCGAGTTTCCAGCGTCAAATGCTTCGGTGCACTTGTAAGCAGTCACCGGTATTCGATGCAGAGCGAATCTTCAGATCTATTGTTCAAATTCGATTCCCTAACCGAGCGTTATGTGGGATTGGGTTTCTAGTTAATCGTTGGAATGATCAACGTTTGCGAGGGAATTTCTTCGCTCTTCGTTTTAAAGATTTGGGTGCGACTGAAGTCAGACGCTCCAGTTCCAGCGAAAAAAGTCACAAACTTGGGCATCGGGGTAACGCCATCGGTTCGCAAACGGCGAGTCGGCAGGCAATGTCAAATGTTACCGGCCTTCCTGAAGTAGGAACGGCCTGCCCGTCGCTGCCAAACCATGGCAGTCAAAAAAATCAAATCCATGCGATTCGATTGTTTGAGTCCTGTTTAGGTTCTCCAATCAATCGCCAGCCAAGAATGAATTCAAATGAAAAAAACAATGCTAATCAATGCGTCGCAAGCCGAGGAAAACCGGATTGCGATTGTTGAAAATGATCGGCTCGAGGAACTTTATGTAGAAAGAGAAAGCCAGGAAAATTTTGTTGGCAATGTCTACAAAGGAAAAGTTGTCAATCTGGAACCAACCATTCAGGCCGTGTTCGTAGATTTTGGTGTTGGCCGAAATGGTTTCCTGCACATCAGTGATGTGGAACCCCGTTATTTCAAGCAAGGGGGATACGATCCGGACGAGATGATGCGGAAGGAGAAGGAAGCCGCAGCGGCAGCGAATGCCAATGGAAGAGGACGGCGACCGCCATCGCACGGTGGATTTCGGCCGCGTGTAAAACCTCCGATTCAGGAGATTTTTAAACGTGGAGATGAAGTTCTCGTTCAGGTGATCAAGGAGGGGATCGGCAACAAGGGGCCAACGCTTTCTACCTACATTAGCATCCCGGGGCGGTACCTCGTGTTGATGCCGGCACTCGGCCGGATTGGAGTGTCCCGAAAAATTGAGGACGAAGAAGAGCGAAAGCGCCTGCGAGAATACTTGTATGACCTGAAGCCGCCTAAGGGACTCGGGTTTATTGTGAGAACTGCCGGCGCAGGGCGCACACGCCGGGAACTTTCACGTGACCTCGCCTATCTCTTGCGGCTCTGGAAGGTGATTTCCAAACGGGTCGTCAGTATGCCTGCTCCGATTGATATCTATGAAGAAAGCGACATGATCATTCGCACGATTCGGGATATCCTGACTTCGGACATTGATACCATCATGATCGATAGTGAAGATGCTTACGAACGAGCCAAAGAGTTTTTGAAACTGGTGATGCCGCGGCATTCTAATAAATTGCAGCTGTATTCCGGCAATGATCCTCTGTTTCACCAATATAAGGTCGAACAGGAGATCGCTAAAATCCATGCTCGGGAAGTGCCATTGCCTGACGGTGGTTCGATCGTGATTGACCAGACAGAAGCTTTAGTTGCGATTGATGTTAACAGTGGTAGTTTTCGTACCGATGATTCGGCAGAAGAGTCTGCCTATCGCTTGAATATGGCGGCGGCGAAAGAAATTTCTCGCCAATTGCGATTGCGGGACCTTGGTGGGGTGATCGTAAACGACTTTATCGACATGCGCCGAGACAAACATCGTCGGGGTGTTGAACGTACGTTGCGAGATTCCATGAAGCGAGATCGCGCCCGGACGAAAATTTTGCGAATCAGTCCTTTCGGGTTGATTGAAATGACTCGCCAGCGAATCAAGCCGGGACTGAAGCGAAGCCTCTATCAAGAGTGTCCCTGCTGCAATGGACGCGGAAACGTAAAAACCGAAGAGAGCATGGCTCTCGATGTATTACGGATGCTAATGTTGGCCACTGAAAACAAGAATGTTGCAAGTATTTCAGTGCGGGTCAACGAAAAGGTAGCGTCTTATTTGAACAACCAAAAACGTAAAGAACTTGCTGAATTAGAGGGTCGCGGTACACTCGACATCCGAATTGTCGGAAGCGAAACAGTCTTTCCAGAGCATCTGGAGCTGGAATGCCGGGATGCGAATGAACGCGAAGTCGCCGTTTCATTGCTGTCTAAGAAATAGACGGATTCTCGCTTATTCTATTGAACTACCAACGCCCCGAGAGCTTCTCGGGGCGTTTTTTTTGACAATCGGGAGTCGATTCCCTGGTCGCGAGCCAACGTTTCCGCTGGCTTATTCTTGAAAATCACCAGCGCGAATGATGATCAATTGAGACGGGTCAATGTGCTTTTTGAACGCCGTTCGAATATTCTCGGGAGTCAATTTTGCGATGTTGGCTTCCCGGGCTTGGGTGTAGTCGAAGGTTCGTCCAAATTCTAAGTTTGACATCATGCTTCCCGCAATCGATCGGTCGGAGGAACGTGATACTTTTTGACGCTCCAACCATGCTTTTTGAGCATCGACGACCTCTGCGGCGGTAGGCCCCTCGTTGATAAATCGCGTCAATTCCTCAATGGCTGCCGCCTCGACAGCATCCATATTGTCGGGGTTGGTGATGGCGGTGATCGTGAATCGACTGTCATTGCCCCGTGATGGAATCGAGACGGAAGAACTGACACCGTAGGAGAGTCCTTCTTTCTGCCGGATCCGATTTCCCAGTCTGGAAGAAAGTGTACTTCCTCCCAGGATGTAATTCCCTAAGGTCAGCGCTTCGTTTTCGACGTCAGTTTCTGTCATCGAAAAAGCCAGTCCCGCAGTAAAAGTCGCATTCGCTTTATCTGGAGTTACTATTTTAATTCGCTGGCCTTGTCGTTTTGCTTTGACCTGGCGTTCAATAGGTTGATACTCAGTTTCCGAATTCCATCCATTGAGAATGTCTGCGAGCGATTGAAGTACGGGAGCTTCATCAAATTCTCCGACGATCGCTACTTCACCTCTGGCAGAGGAAAGCTGAGATTGATAGACCTCCTTTAAATCATCGAGGCTTAGTTGATCGATCCGATCGAGCGATTCCTCTGGAGTGGGAACGTACCGGATATCATCATCAGCGTACCCGGAAAGCGATCTGGATAGTTGGTTCGAGGCTAACATCTGCGGCTCACCCATGAATCGTTTCATCATCATGGACGATCGGGATTTCATTTGTTCAAAATCTTCTTCAGGAAAAACCGGTTCGCGGAGAATTTCGCCTAGCAATTCAATTGCCGGGACGATCGAACTGCGCTTAGCTTGAATCGAAAAAGTAAGGCCCCCTGCCCCGCCGCCTCGTCCCCCGCGTCTGCCTCGACCGGAGCTGATTCGGACTCCCATTTCAGCCATTCTTGCTTCGAGTGCCTGGCGGTTCATTGACTTCGTACCACTGAGCAACATTCGAGGAATCATGCCCGCCGCGGTTGTTTTATCGCGGAGAGAATCCTGGTTTCCGTAGTGCAAGGTAAGGGTCATGTTGACTGTTTCGCCACGGTTTTTCTTAGGAAGCATGGCGACTTTCAAGCCGTCCATATCGATGGCGTTTACCCGGGCGTTGAGGTTCTCCGGGCTGGGATCGAATTCTTCGCCACCGGTCATCGCGGTGCCCCCTCGATAGTCTTTGACCATGGCCGCGATCGAATCCACCGCCGGGATTTCCATTCGTTTGGGTTCATCGGTAGGAAGAAAAACGCCAACGGTCCGGTTATGCTGAGGGAAGTAAGTTTTAGCGACTCGTTGTACATCTTCCGGTGTCACGGCTTGAAGCCGATCTCGTTGAAGAAAAAGCAACCGCCAGTCACCCAGTGACGCTGCGCTGCTGAGAGAAGAGGCGATGCGACTGGCATCATTCATTAGTCTTTCCGAACTCCGTTGCTCACGAATTTTAGCGCGATTAATGGCAGCCGGATCAAATTTTTCTGAACCTAAACGGTCGATAGTATCGAGCATGACTGTCTTGGCCTGACCGAAGTTGTTTTCAGTCGGCTGGAGTGAGAACATAAACAGGCCGGGGTCATGAGCGGTGTCAGCACGTCCCGATGCGCTGGTAGCGAGTTGGGGTTCGACTAATTTTTCTTCCAGCAAACCGACTTTACTTTCCGACATTACACTCCCGAGGATGCGTAGTGGTGCCCAATCCGGATGTGCTGCTGCCGGCATGTGGTAGGCAGCCAACAGTGATTCGACTTTGCCGACGCGTTGCAATGTTACGTTCCGTTCGCCGTCTTGAGCAGGTTCTTCGGTGTAGGTTGATCGCAATTTACGTTTGGGCTTGGGGATCGCACCCAGATACTTTTGAACCAATGCGAGCGCTTTCGATTCTTTAAATTTCCCAGTGACGATCAGAACAACGTTGTCGGGTTGGTAGTAATTTCGATAAAAGGCGCGGAGGCTGTCGATTGGTACACGTTCGATGTCAGACCGATTGCCGATGGTTGTTTTTCCGTAATTGTGCCACTCGTAAGCAGCAGCCATAACCCGGCGGGCGAGAACGCCTTGAGGACTGTTTTCACTCCGCTCGAATTCATTTCGTACGACAGTAAATTCAGATTGAAGATCCTCGTGTTTTACGAAACTGTTTACTAACCGATCTGATTCGAGATGTATGGCAAACTCGAGATTTTCATCATTGGCAGGTAATGTCTCAAAATAATTGGTGCGATCGCGGTTGGTCGTACCATTGAAACTGGCGCCGTGATCTCGAAGCGCCGTTGGAATGTCTTGGAAGGTTGGCGTACCTTTGAAAACCATATGCTCCAAAAGGTGAGCCATTCCCGCTTCACCGTAGCCTTCGTGGCGAGAGCCGACCAAGACCGTCATGTTGACCGTGATGGTTGGTTTGGAAGGTTCCGGGAACAGAAGAACTCTGGAGCCATTGGCTAATTTATATTCAGTAACGCCTTCGACGGATGCGACTTTTTGGGGGGCTTGAGTCGCTTGTGGTGTGGCGGAAAGCTCGGCGGCGAAGATTACCAGCGAGATGCTGATTGACAAGGCGAGACGGCAATGGCTCATTTTGACTCCAAATAAGTGGGCTAACTTAACGCAACGAGAATTAACGCAACGAGAATTAACGCAACGAGAATTAACGCAACGAGAACGGTCGAAATTGTATGTCAGGAGATCGAGCATCTCAAATCGATTATTTTCGGTTTCCGCAACGGTGGGTCGCGGAGCGGGCCAATTGTATGCCCGAATTGGCGCACAAAAAAAAGGCGTAGCAAAAAATGCTACGCCCTTGGTTCTTTGAGATGTCGATATGTGATTAGAAAATCTCGAGTTTTGTGAATAGCTCATCGACTTTGTTCATTTTGTTTAACAGTCTGGCCTTGTCGGCATCGGCCGCAGGATCATTGTCAAAGTAAAGGAACCAGCTTGTTGCCCAGTCTTTATCGGGGTTGAAGGTACTCTCGCTGGTGGCAAATTCAGCAGTCTTTAAGTACCACCAATTGTTGTCTCCCGACACTTCGTAGAACTCAACTGGAGTTGGGAAGGTGTCAGTCCA
>JAAHTH010001296.1_pt2 | contig 12307 bp, 6 predicted proteins | sample 6116091 | NCBI WGS metagenome assembly JAAHTH01 (sample SAMN13939990, study PRJNA603662) | sponge metagenome | isolation source: marine sponge | host: Mycale hentscheli | place: New Zealand | collected 2006
CGTTTGAACAGTGGGTGACTGAGCAGGAAACGTCTAACGCAAACTGGAAGCCAATCGCCCCCTCAGCCCTGTCTGCATTGCATGAAACCAAACTGGCTGTCCAAGAAGATCACTCAGTACTTGCATCCGGCCCGGGTCACGAAACAAATACCTACAGCGTGACGGTGAAAGATCAGACAGAGAAACTAACAGGTATTCGGATTGAGGTCCTGCCTCATGACTCACTACCGAAGAAAGGTCCCGGCCGCGCTGGAAATGGGAATTTCGTGATCAGCGAGGTCAAGGTGCACACGGTCGACGCCGCGGGCAAACGAACCCCGCTCAAACTGGTGAACGCGAAAGCATCTTTTGAACAAGCTGACGGCAACAGCAATCCTTACAAAGGCTGGAAGGCGATCGCAGCAATCGATGGTGACACCAAAGGTGCAACGTGGGGTTGGGCTATCCTGCCACAAGCCGGAAAATCCAATTCGTGGATCGCTGAACTTGAAACTCCCCTGCAACCAGAATCCCCCACCACACTCGTCGTCGAGATCGACCAGAACCACACCAACGTGGGACACACGCTGGGCTGCTTTCGACTATCTGTCACCAACGGCAAGGTCGCGTTGGATCCCAAACTGGAACTTCCAGCCGAAATCCAGGCGATTCTCGCAATCGATGCTGATCAACGTAGCGATGAGCAATTAGCGAAACTACTTGCCCATTACCGTACGATCAGTCCACAACTTGCCGATATCCGCACCAAGATTGAAACCACCCAAAAGGAGCGAACCACCACTGAAAACGCTCATACCCGTAGCACCTTGATCACACAAACCGTCGCACCACGTGAAATGCGTGTCCTGCCACGCGGTAACTGGATGGACATGAGCGGCGAAATTGTCACACCTAATGTGCCCCATTTTCTTCCTTCGATAGACGCCAAAGAGGAACGCATCAATCGCTTGGACCTTGCGAACTGGCTGACCGCGAAAAACAACCCGCTCACGGCCAGGGTCTTTGTCAATCGTCTCTGGAAACTGTTCTTCGGAACAGGCCTCAGCAAAGTCCTGGACGACATTGGGTCACAGGGTGAGTATCCTTCCCACCCCGAACTGCTGGATGCTCTTGCACAAGAGTTCATCGATAGCGGCTGGAACATCAAGAATATGGTTCGCCTGATCGTCACGTCGCAGACGTACCAACAATCTTCGTTGCCTCGCCCTGAGTTAGCCGACACAGACCCCTTCAACCGACGCCTTGCCAGACAGTCACGCTACCGTTTGGACGCAGAATTGATTCGAGACAACGCACTTGCCGTGAGCGGTCTACTGGTAGATGAAATCGGGGGGAGAAGCGTGAAACCGTATCAACCCGCAGGTCTGTTGAGACACTTGAATTTTCCCAGACGCACCTACAAGCAGGACACTGGCAATGAACAGTATCGCCGTGGTGTGTATACCCACTGGCAGCGACAGTTCCTGCATCCTGCCATGAAGTCATTTGACGCTCCGGCACGCGAAGAATGCACTGCGGAACGTCCGCGATCCAACACACCTCTCGCTGCCTTGGTGCTGCTCAATGATCCTTCCTACGTTGAAGCAGCAAGAGTTTTTGCAGAGCAACTGTTGAGCGGTGACCTGAAAACTGACGAGGCACGAATCACCCAAGCGATACGTCAGGCGTTGAGTCGCGATCCAAATGCCCAGGAAATCAAAATCCTGACATCACTGACACAACAGCAACGAAACCACTATCAAGCCAACCCGGAAGCAGCAAAAGAATTGATCGCTGTGGGATTGGCTCCTGTGAATGATTCACTTGATCCGATAGAAACCGCTGCGTTGCTGTCAGCGACTCGTGCCATCATGAATATGCACGAATTCATCACACGTAACTGACTCACCTTCACATTTCAGCCACTGCTGGATTCATTGAAATGAACAATTCTCTCGCCAGTCACCTATGTCGTCGCACCTTTCTCCGCCAAGGATCCTATGGGATCGGTGCCGCGGCATTGGCGGCAATGCTGGATCCCAACCAAGCCTCCGGTACTGAGGTAGACATTGAGGTCCCTGAGTGGAACGGGATTTATCCTGTCAAGAAAGGTGCAGCACGCATCAAGCGGGTGATTCACTTGTGCATGGCCGGGGGTCCGTCCCATCTGGAAACGCTTGATCCCAAACCCGAGCTGGGAAAGATGGATGGAAAGCCGATGCCCAAGTCTTACACCGAAGGCAAGCAAATCGCACAATTGCAGGGTCAGGCGAACAATTTAAAATGCCTGGGACCACAGCACGAGTTCAAACGTTTTGGCAAATCGGGTCTCGAGATCAGTTCCATCCTGCCTGAAATCGGATCGATTGCTGACGACATCTGTGTGATTCGTTCGATGCAAACGGATCAGATCAATCACGATCCAGCGCACACGCTGATGAATACAGGCACTTCGATCCCAGGACGTCCTTCCATGGGCTCATGGTTGCTTTACGGTCTGGGAAGTGAATGTGACAACCTGCCTGGTTACGTGGTCCTGACCTCGGTTGGTGGTGGCCAGTCGCAACCCATTGCAGCCCGCCAATGGCATAGTGGCTTCTTACCAAGCCGATTTCAGGGAGTCGAGTTCCGTTCCCAGGGCGACCCTGTCCTGTATGTGAACAGTCCCAAGGGTGTCGACCTAAAAAGCCAACGCGAAGTAATTCGTGCTGTTCAATCGCTCAATGATGTCGGTAATGCGACGTATCAGGACCCCGAAATTGCAACGCGAATCGCACAGTATGAACTCGCGTTCAAAATGCAGACATCAACGCCGGAATTGATGGACCTGTCCAATGAACCGCAGCACATCCTTGACCTTTATGGCACGAAGGGTGGAGATGGCTCATTCGCGTCCAACTGCCTGTTGGCGAGACGACTTACCGAGCGTGGGGTTCGCTTCATCCAACTTTACCATCGTGGCTGGGATCACCACGGTGGCATCAACGGTGGTGCTCAGACGACCGCCAAATTCGTCGACAAAGGAACCGCCGCCCTGGTCAAGGATCTGAAGCAACGGGGAATGCTCGACGAAACTTTGATCATCTGGGGCGGAGAATTTGGACGTACACCCATGGCTCAAGGCTCCGGACGCGACCACCACATCATGGGCTTCTCCTGCTGGATGGCAGGTGGCGGAATCAAGCCAGGATTTTCGTGGGGAGCAACAGATGAACTCGGCTACAGTGCCGTGGAAAATAAAGTTCATGTTCACGACCTGCACGCAACCATGCTGCATCTATTCGGTATCGACCACAAACGCTTAACCTATCGATTCCAAGGACGAGACTTCCGTCTCACCGATGTTCACGGGAACGTCGTCAAAGAGATCCTGACCTGACACCGCCACCCGGTAGAATTGGAGACGGCCAAAGCATCCGATAAAGCTGTGACATTCAACTGAAAGCCGCAGGCATCACGGCAGAATCATCGGCACGGACTGATCCAAGGTCAGCGACTCACGTTGTCCAGAGCCGACTTCTGCTTCGTTGCCCAAATCTTGCGTCGCATCCTCGGCGAACGCCCGCATTTTAGCCATCACCTGCGGATGACTCGATGAAACATCAACCTGCTCTTTCAGATCCGTTTCGAGATCAATCAGCTTTCCTGCTCGCCCCTTGCTCTTGAATGTCGCATCGTTCCACCGTGGAAAGGTGTTGGCCAACGGCAGATGCCATTTCCAATTCCCCCAACGAATCGCCTGCAACTGCCGGCGCCGGTAGTAATAAAAGACTTCATGCGGGGACCGCGCCCCCGACTCCCCTCGCAACAGACTGGAAATGTCGCGTCCATCAATCTCGTGGGTAGGCAGTTTTCCTTTCGCAAATCTTGCCAACGTTGGCAGCAGATCCATCGTTGTCGCCAGCTCTGAACAAACCGTGCCAGCTGGGATGATCCCTGGCAATCGCACCACCATCGGAACTCGCATCCCACCCTCCATCGTAGACCCTTTGCTACCAGCCAGTGGCGCGTTGGACCCTCCGTTCCTTCCGTTCGAACCGTTATCAGACGTGAAGATCACCATCGTCTTATCTTTGAGACCGAGACGGGCCAGACAATCCAGGATTTCCCCAGTCGACCAGTCGATCTCTTCGACCGAGTCGCCGTACCGACCATTTCGGCTCTTTCCCAGAAATCGTTCCGAGGCGTGCAGTGGCAAGTGCGGAAAGGTGTGCGGCAAGTAAAGAAAGAAAGGTTCTCGCTGATGATCCTCAATGAATTCGACTGCCTCACGAGTGTATTGCTGTGTGAGTTGCGACTGATCTGCCGGCGATTCAATGACAGTCACCTGCTCCACCAAGGGCAAAGGAGGATCACCGCGTCCAGCTTGCTGCATGTCGTTTGAATAGGGGATTCCAAAGTACTTGTCGAAACCATGAGCAACCGGCAAATGCTGAACCTGATCTCCCAAATGCCACTTGCCAATGCATGCTGTGGCATACCCGGCAGCTTTCATCATTTCAGGCAAAGTCGTTTCCTCGGGACTCAACCCTCGCCGGCTTCTGGGAATCAAGACCCAGTGTCCAGTCGCATCTTCATGCAAACCCACACGCCGTGGATAACAGCCAGTCATCAAGCTTGCCCGAGATGGTGTGCAGACAGGACTCGACGAATAGAAGTCGGTATAACGCTGACCCTCGGCAGCCAATCGATCAATGTTTGGCGTCCGATTGACGGTGGAACCGTAGCACCCGAGGTCACCATATCCCAAATCATCACAGAAAATCAAAACGACATTGCAGGGCGAGTCAGCGTTGAGGTCCTTTGCGCAGACGCTTACTTCAAATGCCACACACAAGAGCAAGAGAGCCAACGGGGGAAACTTCAATCGGTCCATGGTTCTATCCAAATCTATCGCGGGCACGAAGTGTGACACACATCCTATCATTGTGTGGCAGTCGCCCCCGAGGGCACAAGCTCTCAAGCGTGAACACTGACTCTCCAAAACTGGTTTGCCCCACACAAGTCCCACCCGCACCCACTATCTGTGTGCAAAGAAAAACCCGTGTGACAAAGCTGTCACACGGGCATCTGGACTTTCATTGAGGAGGCGAGGAGCGTTAGAGATCAGCCAGCCCGTTTGTAATCCGACTTGTCTTTCTGGACCTTGTCATATTTCTTGCCTTTGTCCTCACGTTTTTCCTTGCCGTATCCAGACTTGCCACTTTTGTCACCTGATCCATACTTTTGCATGTAGATCTGCTTTGCCTCGGTTCCTGTCATGCCTTCACGGCTCTTGAGGATCTGCTGGTATCTCTCAATCGCGACGCGCCTCGCTTCCGATTTCCCGGGGTCTGCTCCACCAGCACTCATCTTGGCGTTCGTAGCGCCCTCTGCCGCACGGGCCTGACTCTGAGGTGCGGATTGGGAAACCGAAGAAGTTGTTGCTGTGTCAGGACTCGTTATGGCAGAAGCCTCCGCACTCTCATTTTCGGGGTCCATCATATCATCGACTGGTGTCACGATCAGTTCCCAGCTGTGCAACATGCCCCAACGTTCGCTGCGAGACCCTCGTACAACAAGCTGCCAAACACCTTTGACACTCTTACCGTTGAAACTTGACAGACTTGGTTGTTTCTTCAAAGCCCCTTCAGGGATGAAACTTCCTTGGAAGGGCGGGCGGGCTTTCGTGATCGGTGTTTGTGACTGATCATCGAAGACCGTTCCATCAAAGTGGTCATCATGTCCGCCCACTTCAGTGAAAAGCTCGATTCGTTGCCCGTCTGGTCCTGTTAAGTAAGCATCCAAATAGGACGTATGCGAGTGCGTAATCGAAAGACGCAAATTCAAATCGCCGATAACAAAATCTTCGAGCACTTCAATTTCGGAAATGACGGTTTTCTTTGGCGCTAACACTTCAGCATCGTTGTTGGAATAATTGCCGCCCACGAGAGCTTTGGCACTCAACACTTCACTTGCAGTCAGCAAGCCATCACCATTGGCGTCATACGAGGCGAATTCAGCAATCTTCTCTGCCGTCCACTCGGTTGTGAATTCGACCATCGCGATCTGCTCGTCACGATTTTCATCGAGCTCGAAAAACCATCCGGGGAGCCCCTCGCCAAGATCGCCAATTTCTTCCTGCAACTGCATCAGGTACGTATGAAGTTCTTCGCGTGAGAGTTCTCCATCTCGATCGATATCAATTTTTCCCGGCGGAAATCCGAGACTCACCGTCTCGTCTTTTTCCAACCGACCATTTCGATTCTTATCAAAACGTCCGAGTACGGTAGACGTCAAATAATATTCACGACCTCGACGCCACCACTGACTGTTGTCCTGTCGTTGCGGTTCCTCTCGCTTCACCGGCTGGATGCCATTGCCAACCCTTCCAGCTTTACGTACCAATTCATCGGATGCACCCGACAGCAAACGACGGCGGGCGTAGCGCTGTGCCAATTCGAGGCGACTCAGACGGTCGTCCTTGTTGAGATCCTCTTCAAATGGCTGGCGATGTGTCCAAACAGCTCTTTCAGATTCAGCATGGTCGATGTACCCGTCACGATTGCGATCCGAACGTTTCAGAGTACGGTCAGCTTCATCCAAATCGGCTTGTATGTAGGGAAACTTGACGGAAGGCAAGCCAAACTCCGGCACAAGCTCAGTCTCGGGGTCCGGAACAAACGACTTTACCGTCGCCTCGGACTCCGGCGAAACGTAAGCCCCTGACACGCCATTCTGAAGCGCGAAATAGACCCTCGCTGCTTCCTGCCAACGCTCGATGTCATACGCGCGGCCCATCGACATTCGGCGAGATTTCGCAAGCCTTTCCAAGTAGGGCCGAGCCAACGGTGTTATTTCTTCAGGATCAATCTCACCGTTCTGGTTGCGATCAAGCTTCTCCAGCGATTCACGTAAACCGGACTGGGCGACAAGAGTGCCCGACAGGGCGATCGTTACCGCAACAAATCCCGTCATTGTGAGGATCAAAAAACAATTCTTTCGTCCAACCATGGGAATGCTCTCCAATTACCTTTAGCGTCCAGTGGGTTTTGTCGACCGGGACGACGATGATGACGACGTGCTGCGACTGCTGCTGGAAGACGGACGACGACTTGCTGACCCTTCTTCGCCCAACATGACTTGCTGAAGTAATGTTTCGTAAACCAGACCGTTCGCAGGTGCCACCACTTCGATCGTCTGTTCACCACGAAAATCGATCACTTTGACCAACCTTTCCACTTCTTCAAAGAGTTGGTCTGGAGCGGTCACAACCAATGAATTGCTTGGTTCGTGAACCGCAATCGTCATTTTGGGTTCAAGGTTTCGAGCGGGCGTTGATTTTTGAGGAGCAGCCCCCTTCTTGGATTTGCTTTCCGCCTCGCGCGGGTCAGGCTTCTGCGGAGCGCGTGGCTGTCCGGGTTGTTCGCCCGGCTGTCCAGTTTGTCCGGTGGTTGACGCGACCACTCTTCCTGCGAACGCCTCACGAATCACAGACGCCATTTCGGCGGCCTTGATATTGACTAATTCGATCACGTGCGATTGACCATAGGTCTTGATATCCGCCAAGCCATTACTGCGATCGATAATTTTGAGATACGCTTCAACCTGTTCGACCTCAGAAGCTGAACCCTGCACAATCAAACGATTCAAGCGAGTGTCTGCCACGACACTCATGGATGTGCCCGCCGTCAGAGTCATCACGCCGTCGCGAGTGGTCAAGAAGCTTCCCAGCATCGATCCTGAAGATGACAGGAAACCGTTTACCAATGAACCGGCCTGTCCCTCCATGGCTGCCTCACCGCCATCGATCAAATCAGCGAGGAAACGCAACGCGTCATCAGCCTTTGTGTATTGAAGATAAAAGACCACCGGCGGTGAAGGCATCGAATCCAATGGCCCGGTGATCGCACGTAAATGCTCCTCGAAACGATCCAAGGCAGCAGGATCTTCCGACTGCAACATCAAACCACGAGGTGTCATTTGCAGTCGGATGGCGGAAGACTCATCTTGTGCCACCGTCAGAACATGCGAACCGTTAGTATTCAACCTCGCATCAACCTTGCCCGGATCTGGCGTCTTGGGCTGTTCTTTGTTGTCAGAAGGTCGGGTTTCAGATTGGTCTGTGGTCGCCTTTCGTTCTTTGGGATCGTTGACAACCCTTTCGAGACTAGCGGCACCAGCATTGCCAAGTGAACGATATCGGATGACTTCGTTATTGCCCTGCCAAAACTTAACGGCCGCATCGAGCAGCTCACCTGCATTCTCGCCCTTCAATGGCAGGAAACGCAATCGATTCCCGCTATCGACACCTTGCACAGAGTCCAGTCCCTCAACGATTTTCTTGATCTGTTCCAACTCTGCTTTCTTGGCACGTACAAATAACCGCATGCTGCCCGGATCAGCGTCAATTTTGGGAGCATCCGGGTCGATCGTTTCAGGATCATCCAACGAGTCTGGCAGATCCAGCATTTCGTCAAGCAGACTGATCACAAAGTATGGGTCAACTGTCTTCAGCGGAATCACAGCGAACTCGGCTTCGCTAGCCTGCAACTGAGAGACCGTCCCCTGAATCTCTTGCTGGATCGCTTCGGGAGCGAAGGCAACAATCGTATTCGCCGCCTCATCCATCGATAGTCGGATTGTATTGGTGCGTCCTGCCAGCAACGTTTGCAAAACGTTGTAGACGGTATCGACGTGCCCACCGGTCACCAGGTGTGAACGAAGGACGGACTCACCTTCCTCGCTGGATTCTTTCTGCTCCGGTTGATCCACTGCATTGACCAATCCCTCGAGCAATTTCACTTTGTCTTCCATTCCAGTTACGAAGATGTTCTTGCCCAACACATCCGCAGAAATACTGACGTCAATGCCGATCATTTCACCCGTTGCGAGACCGAGATGTGGACGAGCCACAAGAAGTACATCCTCGGCCGAAACATGTTTCAGGGCGAAGCTTTCAACGACCGTACCATTGGCCATCTCATCCGGCGTGAAGGCTGACAGTATTGATTGAACACTACGGAGTTTGGATGCGGTGGCCGTGCTGATTAGTTGCTTGGTTTTCCCGAGCACTTCAGGAGTTGTCATCAGATTCATGACAGAAAGCTCCTGAACCGCCTCCTCTGGATCGATATCACCAAGAGGAAAAATACACTTCAGTACTTCGTGCCGATTGCGATCTTTGAGTTCGTCCGTCGTTACCAACTCTGCCATCGCGTCTAGTTGCTGCATACTTCGCTGATCGCCAAGGTTGATGACTGACAACAGCTGCCCGCTGCGGACCAAGGTAAAACCTTCCGGCAACAAAAACAGGTTGATCCGGTCGATTGCATCAGCGTGCTTGAAGACTCGCGGATCAGAGTAGGTGAAACTGCCAGTGGGCAACTCAGAAACCTGCAACGCCAAACCACCTTCGTCCGCCAGCCATCGGATCACATCACGCCAGGCTACCCCATCAAATGAGAAACGAACTCGATCGTTCGGGACCTTCGCGCCGAGGCTCTGTTCGGTACCCGCCTGCTCCTCTGCAGAATTTTCATCGGCCATCGCTTTTCCGAGCAGATCCGCGAGAGCCTTGCCGGGGTCTTCCTCTGCCGGAGCGGTATCAGCATCCACCTCATCTGCTGCCTCGGGTGTTCCATCGGAGCCCGGCGTGGCTGTCGACTGCGGTGGCAGGACTGACTTGATTTCTTGTCCTACGGAGAGTGGAATCGCTACCCCCGTGACCAACGCAATGAACGTCAAAAATTGCATCTGTTGAATGCGAAAGGGCAAAAAGGTTGTCATGCAAACTTGCTGAGTGTGAGATGATTGGCGAGTATGGCTGGCACCAGATCGTTAGGCCCGAGCGTTGTCCAAGGCTCGCGTTAACTGTTTCTGCCGCTGTTCGTTAGTGGCGAGCCACGACGCACCGAGGAAGCACGACGTAGCCAAGTACCTCTGATTGGTAAGCGAGCAATGCCTGCAGGGGTGGGAACCGACGGCAAACCCAAAGGTTCGGATCGATCAGTCGCGGCACCATTGAAGCCTAGTGGATAGCCCCCAATAGTCAAGGTTTCTTTCTGTATCCAAGGCCGTCAAAAGAGGCGTTTCACAGGGTTTTAGACACTTATATCCGAAGTGACGTGATCTGCCCCGCCAGATACCAAACAAGTCCACTTTTTCGCATTTCTGCAATAAGCCCTAAAAAGCCACTTACCCCACCAGGCGTCCCAAGCAGAATCAGGCTCGACGCACCGAACGGATACCGCTGCGATACCGTTCAAAACACAACCAAATTGGCATGATCAATCGCCAAGATACGTTTGCACTGCACAAACGCCCACCGCTTAACATGGCCGAACCACACGCCGTTCGCGGTCAGCAATGCAAAATTGAAGCAGGCAAAAAACTGCCTAGAGTTGGCGAACGGGGATCGTTGCTGACGAATCAAAGATACGGAGTCAGCAAAAAAAAAGAATTCTAATCGACAGCCTGCCCGCGTGAAGACTTCGCGGACTACCAACGCACACCCCGGGCGGCGAGCGAAGTGAATCGGCAAGGAACCGAAACGTTTCGCGGCCCTCTACCGATCGGCCCTAATCCAAATCAGGAAACATCCTCGCCATCATGCATTCCTGATACAGACGGTACCGCCTCCGGCCTATCGGTGTCCCCCCGCACGGAACGATCACCTGCTACGACGCCCCTCTGGCCCGCCACGACCGGGACCATCGCCTTCGCCAGCACCACGACGGTGTTCACGCGGTGAATGCTGCCCTTCGTTTATCCGTTGCGATTGATTCTCGCCGTGCCTTTGCCCAGCGTGCTGCATCTGCCCACGCATCCAAGGTGGACCGTTTCGCATTCCTATCGGTCGCCCGCCATCCTTCATCCATGGCGGCCCCCCACGCATCATCGAAGAACGGTCATCACTACGCCCACGCTGCTGCATTGCTCGCATCCAAGGTGCGCGACCTTTCATCTGCGGAGGTTCGGGCATCTTACCGTCAGCCATACTTGGTTTCTGAACTCGGGGCCTGCTGCGCTCACCTTGCTTGCCTGCAGATCTGCCTTGCTTGCCTGCAGATCTCCCATGCTTCTCTGGTCGAACTGAATCACGGCCATGCATACCACTACCTGAACGCTGTTTCATGTGCGTGCCTGAGCGTTTCGACATCTGCCCTTCATGAGACCTGCCGCTTCTCGATCGCCCCTCACCGCCTCGCATATTTTTTTCACCGCTTGAGCGTCCAGCATGTGCACTGCTTCCACGATGATGGCCTTTTGATGCCTTGTCTTTTTCAGTGTGTCTACCTCTAGATCGATGCCCCTCCTTGCCATGGGATCGCTGAGGTCCTTGAACACGGCCATGATTGAGTGAGTCTGAATGTCCACGGCCACGATGCGACGCGTGCGATCCACGCGATTCTTGCATCCTTGATCCACGCTCTCTGTTCCCAAACATGGACGCATGACGAGGGGTTCGCTCGTGCATGCCAACGGGTGACGATGTCCGCTTCCCAGCAGTCATCCAATCAGCCCACTGTGAGCCTCCACCGGGGCGTCCGCCAAACGCGGGACCTTGTGCAGACACAGTCTCACACACAGGCAACCCGAAGCAAGCTGCCATAGCCATAACTAGCACGCGATTCAACATGATTTCTATTCCATTGTTTCGTATATAAAGAAGCGTGGTGTAATGCCGAGGTGCCAACCCTAGCGAAACCCTTTACAGTCAGTCGGCAGCAGATCGATTTCGTTGCATTCCGGAAAATCCATTTCAACATCCAGTGCCATAGAAACAAAAACCCCAACTCAAGACAGAGGTTCCGCAGCATCCAAAACAAACCGAAACAAATCAAATTTTGCTCAGCGAACCCAAACGGGTACTGCCCCTTGCCGGCAACGATTCAAACCATGAGACCGTTCATGCACGCACCTGATCCCACACAACTCCCAAAAAAGGAATCACTAAAAAGAGCAAGACGACTTTGGTATAACAGCGAGTGTTTTGCTATCTATCACCTCAGCCATCAACCAAGTCTTTCCATGAAAAAGCTAATTGCAACAGTGTTCATCGTCTTTTGCGTGACACCGCTACTGAGAGCTTCTGGACAAACCAAAAACACAAAGACGATTCACGTGCTTGTCTGGGATGAACGACAACCCAAACAAGCGATTGCTTACAAAGATTTCCTGGGGAACGAAATCGCCAAACGAATCACGGACCAAACCTCCGATTTCGAAGTCCGTTCAGTTGCTCTGGATGATGCTGACCAAGGCCTTGCTGCTGGCAATCTGGAATGGGCTGATGTGATCATCTGGTGGGGACACGTTCGACAGAGCGAGGTTCCCGAAGAGAAAG
>JAAHTH010002938.1_pt1 | contig 12302 bp, 18 predicted proteins | sample 6116091 | NCBI WGS metagenome assembly JAAHTH01 (sample SAMN13939990, study PRJNA603662) | sponge metagenome | isolation source: marine sponge | host: Mycale hentscheli | place: New Zealand | collected 2006
CTGACGATCCATTTGGAGAAGAAGAGGATGATGATTTGGAAGAGTATGAAATCACGGTTACAGCTACAGTTGATGGAGAAAAATACACAGAAACAAAAATTGTTAAAAGTGACATTGTAGTTACAGCTGATAATCTAAAATTAGATTTTGATCAAGATTCAAAAAAAGTGGTTATAAACATGATTTAGTTGATATTTATTATAAATTATGTACAATTTATACACTGACCGTCAAGAATTATTTGAAGCAAAAATCGATGTATCGGGTGCCAGTTTAGAACAATCTGAATGTCGCATTTTGGTAGAATCTGATGATTGGAATCTTGTATTCAAAGGAGAAATAAATGAAGATGGGAATGTGAAGATTCCTATAAAAAAATTAAAAGCTTTATTCAAAGAAGGCGATACGGGAACTATTAAATTAGAGGTCATTGCGGACGATACATATTTCACCCCATGGGAAAGTGATTTTAAAATAAATACAAGTAAGAAAGTAGTTGCTGAAATTAAGAGTCAGCAACCAAAAACTAAAGAGTTGATTGAATCTGATGTGAAAGTTAAATCAACTGTTGCATCTCAAAAACGAGATGTTGAAACAAAATCAAAACTTGATGTTGTTTCTGATAAGAAATCAAATATTAAATCAAAAAATTATTTGAGTGAGAAAAAGAATAATATTAATTATTTGAAAAATCTTACTAAAATTTTTATAAACGAGAATGTTACACTTCATAATTTACATGAAAACAAATCTAAAATAATAAATGTTATCAACAAATTCATAATAGAAAATAATATAACAGATAAAAATAAACAATTCATTATAAATGGTATTGTTAAAGTTTTATCATCGAGGAAATAATATTATATAGTTAAATGGGGAATCAATTATGAATGGCGTGGTTGAATATCTTGATATTATATTAGGAGGAGTTGCTATACTTGGAATTATAGCAAGAGGAGTAGCTGTATATAGAAGGAAAATGTCAGAGGTAGCGGAAGTTCATAAAATGGTTCATGCTATATTTGCAGAAGTTTCTCCAAATACTGGATTTAGTATTAAAGATCAAATTGGTATAATTGAAAAAGATATATCCTCACAAAATGAATTAATTGATAAGATTACACGGAGACAATTTTGGCTTCTGGATAATGAATCTAGACTGATATTTGAAGTTGATTCGGATGGTCAATTTTTATGGGCAAATAAAAAGTACAAAGATTTAGTACAGCGAGATTTGATTTTCCTTAAAGGTAATGGTTGGAAAAATTGTATACATGATGATGATCGCGATGAAGTAGTTGAAAAATATAAAAGTTGTATAATGGATGGAATTGCGTTTGAAGATATATTTCGAATATGTAATGCTTCACGAAACGTCTTCAGAGTGAAATGTACTATCAATAAAGCTGATAAAAGTGGGTATATGGGAACATTAATTCTATTAGATAATAATGAGTTTTTTAATTAAATTTCTTATTATTTTCTATATTTATAACTATGAGCCAATCATATGATTTAAAAAAAGCAATTGTGAGAGGATTGCATGAGAAACTTTCAAACAATGATATTATTGATATCCATGAAGATATCGTGGATGCGCTGGAGTGGAAAGATGAGGCTATTACTGAAAGCGAGATCGAATTATTGAAGAATGAGTTAAATATACAAGAGCGAGTATATAAAAAAATAAAGGATATTGTTTCAGAATCAATACTTGAAAAACGTACAAATACTAAAAAGTCTTGGGAAGATATGATGAAAGATTTATCATCTTCAATTGACAAGCCAATTACACTTGATGATGCAGGAAATTATAATGTATGTGAGTGTGAACCATATCGTGTAAGCATTCGTCCAATTGTACATGATATATTTGATGTTGTTGCTACAAAAGATGGCTCAGATCGTACAAAATTATTATATGTGAAATATCCTGAAATTAAGGCATTTCTTAAAAAATATCTTTCAAGTGATGAAATGAATTACGTAGATTCTGCATACCAGAAAGTAGTAGATAATTCAAAAGATAAAGAAGATGGTGCAGCTTCAAATGATATTGAAAAGGATTTAGCTGTAAATTCAAAAGGAACATTAATTAAATCAGATGTTGCAGATGAGATGAATCCTGAAAAAGACGATCCTGATCAACCAATGACTCCGGTTGATAAATTTGAAAAGATGGTAGATTATCCTGAAACAAAAGTAAAATATACAGTTCCAAAATTACCAAATGATTTACAGAAATTAGTCGTTAAATATGGACGCGTTGGGCGAGGACGTCCGCGTAAAAGATAACTTCGGAGGACGGAATTCGCTACCAAACTCCTAACTAAAATAAAAGCACCACAAAATGTGGTGCTTTTTTTATTCTTTTTTTTAAAAAAAACTTGACATGACACATACCATATCATATTTTGATTTTGATTAATAAATGTATATTAATTAAATTTAAATAAAATATGAAATATAAGCAAATTCGAAAAAACAACATGAATCTTTTTGTAAACTGGCCTAAAAATACATTTACAATTGAAGAATTAAATGATCAAAATTCTGAATTCAAAAATATTACATTGAGAGTTCGTCTAAAAAATGCAATTAATGAAAATAAAGTTCAGGAAATTGCATATATCCATAATGGTAAGGGACGTCCACGTAAATTGTTTGCATGCAATCCGATTACTGAAGAACATATTCGAGAAGCAAGTGACAGAAACGCGAAAACAAAAGATGGATTTTCTTTTAAAGTAATTGATGTTCAAAAAAATCAACTTGAAGAATTAAAAACAAATGTTACAATAAATACTGTACCCTCTACATCTATTTCGAATAAAATGTCTACGTTTGATGAAATTGTTAATAGATTAAATCAAAAATCAATTAAACATTAAACATTAAACATTAAACATTAAATGACCAAAACGGACTTAAATTAAGTCCGTTTTTTTTTGTTTCGTAATAGTAAATTGATGATTTTGGTTTATGCTGTTTTATATTTTTAATGATAGCTTCACACTTGGCCCAATGTCCATGATATATTGGCAAGTCCATTATACTGTCAAATATTGAAAATTTTGTTGAAGATACTTCGATTACATAAAATACAGTTTCATTTTGATTTATTTTTTTAAATCTCATAACAATCAAACTCCGTATGCACCAGTTATACAGCAATCTACATCATTTATTGGGCAAAAATATCCAACAAGTTCCCAATCTTTATCACGTCCACGTGGAGACGTTTTTGTCCAAGTCGCATACTTGTTTATCCCTGTTGATAGTGTGTATTCTGTTTCTCGTGTAATTTCTTGATACTCATCACTTAAACTTATGAACTCGCTACTGTCATTTTTTCTGTAAAATATCTTATTTTTGAATTTGGTGAGCAATTCACCCTGTTCTCCATCGAATATATCTTGCGGACTAGTATCTATTTCACTGTTAGATCTAGCTCTTATTGCAAAATTAACGATTTTGGTGATAAATTTTTTAAATCTATCACCAAATGTATAGTCAATGCTTGGATTTTTACTTTTTCCCATTGAATATAAATATCATATTCACCAATTTAAAAAAAAAGTTTTTTTTCATAAGTTTTGTTTGACATGTTGAATAATAATGGTATTATTGATTAAGTCAATCAGGTGATTGATGCTTAACTAAAAATAAAATATAAACCATAAGAAAGGTAAAATAGCTATATGCGTATAGATAGTACAAATAATACACACACTGTTAAACATGAATGTTCAAACAAAACTACAATTGATTATACGACTCCTGTCAATAAATCTGTTAGGAGTAGATTGACAATTACGAGTAGTGACGGAACTGCGGTTAAGTTAAACGGTCGTGAGATCAATGCCTTGAGAAAGGTCTTGGATACAGGAACTTCGATGCGAAGCAAGTCTCGTAGAAAAATTAAAACTAGTAATAAAAGAATATCTACTAATATGAAAACAGCTACAAGGAAATCTGCGTGAATATGATTCTAAATATTACTTCGAATTATAGTAAAATATAAATTCTATGTTTGAAAATATTTATAATATAAACTGGGTGCCAACAATTAGCTTGTTGGCACTCTTTATATCCACCTTGAACTTTATGTTATTTTATAAGATTCTAAAGAAAGTGGATGACGATAAATTGCAGTTCTTGGAATATTTAGAGAAAGTAGGTCGCGAAAGAATTGAAATTTATAAACATATTGATGGTATTAATAAGAAAATAAAAATATATGGTGGCGAAGTCAAAAAACAAAAAGAATATTCGAAAAAAGGATAAAAATTCATTAAGTGGGAAAAGTATATTTGATCATGTCAAGCATATTCGATCACAACAGTCCCCAAATTATTATACAGACCTTTCAGAACTAGACCGAAAGACTTTTAATGTATATATGATACTTAGAATTTTAAGTATGGATCCATCTATAATTGATGAGATATCATACTTGACTAAATATATCGAAGTGTTACCAGCTAAAGAATATTATAAGATTTTGATTTCGATCATCCCTAAAGGTTCTAGATACTACAAATATATAAAGAAATCTGATAAATCTCCAAATTCAAATATATTAGAATCTATTTCAAACACATATAATATAGGATATAAGGATTCTATTGATTATTATAATATATTGAATTCTACTGATAATGGAGTCGCAGAACTTAAAAATATACTTAAGAACTACGCTTTCTCTGATAAAGAAATAAAAAAAATACTGAAATGATGAAATTAATTGGAGTTACTGGATTTGCTAGAAGTGGTAAAAATTTATATGCGGAAATTGCATCCAATATCCTGAAACAATATGGAAAGTCTTCGAGACAGGCTTCTCTTGCTTCACAATTAAAATCTGATTTATGCGAGGTATTGAATAAAAGTGTTGGAATTGATGCGTTTACCGAAAATACAGCAGAGAAGAATGTTATACGACCTGTGCTAATTGCATATGGGAATATGATGCGAGACAATTCGGATGGAAAATATTGGACATCTAAATTAGAATCGTATTTAGAAAATTTCAGAGATGATTGTGACTATGCGTTTATTACAGATATTCGATATAACATTTATCCTGAAGATGAAATTCATTGGTTGAAATCTAAAATGAATGGATGTTTGGTACATGTACATCGAACTAAAAACTTACCTGATAATATTCATGAAGAAACCAATGATGTTACGATACGTAAATATTCAGATGTATCCGTAGAGTGGGAAGATATAGGGACGCTTCCACATGAACAGTTGTTGGTGAATGAATATTTAAATGAACATGTATATGAATCCCTTTCTAATTTAAACATTTTATAAAAATTGTGACAGATATATCCGATAAAAAGACACGTGTAAGTTTCAGTCAATTTTCAACATTTTTGAAATGTCCTAAAAAATGGTATTTTGATTATCCAATGAATCTTCGCAAATTCGATGGGAACATAAGCACTGCGTTTGGAACCGCAATGCATGAAGCACTTCAGAAATATTTAGAAATTTTATATAATGATAGTATAAAAGCTGCCAATGAATTTAAATGTTTAGAATTTTTTAAAGTTGTATATGATAAAGAAGTTGAAATTTTAAAAAAAGAGGGTAAAGAAATTGATGATGATACATATCATGAATTTTATTATAATGGGGATGATATTATCACTACTTTTTTAAAACCGTTTAATCGATCAAAACATTTCCCAACGAGATATGAACTGGTAGGTATTGAACTTCCATTAAAGGTTGATATCAAAAATAATGTTCAATTTGTAGGCTTTATTGATATTGTCTTAAAAGATAAATCTAATGATAGGTATAAAATTATTGATTTCAAAACATCATATTCTGGATGGAATAAATATATGAAAGAAGATGAGACAAAGTTTTCTCAATTATTATTGTATAAATCAGTTTATAGTAAAAAATTTAAAGTTCCCTTATCTGCCATCGATGTTGAGTTTTTTATTGTAAAGCGCAACTTATATGAGAATGTAGCATTTCCGCAAAGTAGAATTCAGACATTTGTCCCACCGAATGGACCAACTGCAATTAAAGAATCGATTTATAGTTTTATTGAATTTTTAGATCACGGATTTAATAAAGATGGTACTTACAATTTAAAAAATGAATATCCAAAATATCCAGGTAAAAACAAAAAGAATTGTAAATATTGCATGCATTTAAAAACTAGATGTGATGGTAAAGAATCCAAATAATTTAAAAAAACATAAATAAAAAAAGTTTAAATTCATTTTGTGCATATATGTATATGCACATATAAATATATCATGGGAAATTTTGTTACAACTGTAAAATTAGAAGAAGAATTGTATACGCGTTTTAAAGAAATAAATGTGCGTACAAAAATATCACTTCAAGATTTTGTCAACAAATGTATTGAATCATATATTGAAAACGAAGAGTTCAGAAATTCAATTAGTGAAAGTGTTTCGCAAAAGCTAAGTTTTGATAAACCATTTACGATGTCGAGTGGAGATGACACACCAAGCTAACAGTAATTATTACATTAGTTATTGAGCGGTGTTATTCGTTGTTGCTTAAAATCTATTAATTAATATAAATCTAAAATATGAATGATGAAAATTTGAAAGGAGTGAATGGTCGTTACAAGAAGAAAATTCTTCTTCTTAGTGACGACCTGTAAACACTGAGAATGCATTCGGGCGTAGCTACTATGTCCCGCGAATTAGTTATGGGTACGCTTGGTCATTATGACTGGGTACAAATTGCAGGTGCAATCAAACATCCTGAAAACGGAAAATGTATTGATATGGGACCGGCATGTAAACAAAAAAATGGTCTAGATGATAATTATTTGAAATTGTATCCAACCGATGGATATGGGAATGCAGATATGTTATTCGCTATCATGGATCATGAAAAGCCAGACGCAATCATGCATTTTACAGATCCTAGATTTTGGAAATGGTTATACGCAATTGAACATCAGATTCGGGCAAAAATACCATTAACATTCTTAACAATCTGGGACGCGCCACCATATCCATTGTGGAATAAACCCGCATATCAGAGTTGCGATACATTATTTGCAATTTCTAAACAAACAAAGAATTTAAACAAATGGATTTTACGACCTGAAAATTGCACTTCATTAGAAGGCGACTTTGATACATCAGGACGTGTAATTAAAGGATAATATATATGTCAGTAAAAGGAAAACATTTATTACATTACGTTCCACATGGAATCGATTCTGAGCTTTTTAAAGCGATTGATAAATCTGATAAAAATTATAAGAAAGTTAAAAAAACATATTTCAATGACGAAGAGTATGATTTTGTAATTGGATTTAATAGTAGAAATGCACACAGAAAGCACCCATCAAATTTAATTGTTGCATTCAAAAATTTTTGTGATCATTTACCAAAAGAAGAATCTAGCAAATGTGCACTTATCATGCACACGGACCTTGTGCACGAGGCTGGGACAGATTTGGTTAAAGTTGCGAAAACTATATGCCCTGATTATAAGATTTTAATTTCAAATTCACAGTTCACTCCAGAAGAAATGTGTGGATTTTATAATATATGTGACGTAATTGCAAACGTTTCTTCAAATGAGGGATTTGGTCTTAGCATTGCAGAAGCAATGATGTGCGAAAAGCCGATAATTGCAACCGTTACTGGGGGATTGCAAGACCAACTAGGATTTACAGATGATGCGGGGAATCAAATAGAACTCGATATTGATTTTTCAACAAATAGCACTGGAAAATATTTGAAACACGGTAAATGGGCAAAACCAATTTTTCCAAAGGTACAAACTCTTCAAGGTAGTCCAGAAACACCATACATTTTTGATGATATGACAGACTATAAGGACATTGGAGATGCAATTATGTACTGGTACTTAGCAGGGAATGAAAAGAGATCTGAATGCGGCAAGGAAGGGCGTAGATGGGCCCTTAATGAGGGTGGAATCAATTCTAAAAATATGTGTGCTCAGTTTATTAAAGCGATGGATTACACGATCGAAAATTTCATACCTGAGAGTAGGTTTGATTCATATACACCAACAGATGAGTATGATTTGAATATTCTCCCACAGAATGAAATGGGAATTCAACTTAAAAAAATTGATATTGATACAATAAAAACAGAATTGAAATTATTATGATCGTTGAAGTATTAAAAAATGATAGTTTTATAAATCAAGAATCTTTACCACAACGGGGTACGGAAAAATCTACGGGGTATGATGTAATTGCAACTAGTGACCCCGTGTTCGTAGGCGATCCTGCTGATAGTTCTACCAATATTAAATATAATTCATATGTTGAATATAAAACCAATCTAAGACTTGCGGTACAGTCAGAAAAGGTAGTTACAGGTATTCAAAATACAGTGAATGTAAATTATGATGTATTAGCATTTCCAAGAAGTAGTGTGCGAAAATATAATTTGTTATTAGCAAATTCAATTGGATTAATTGATCAAGATTATCGGGGAGAGGTTATTATTTGTTTTAAATATATCTGGCAACCTGAAGATTATATTATAAGTGAAGATGGAAAAATTACAGGAAATCCTAATTTTGAAAAAATATACAAAAAAGGAGATAAAATTTGTCAGTTAAAAGTTACTAAATGTGAAGATGTTAACTTTACACTCGTAAACGAACTGGATACGACATTGCGTGGGGATGGAGGATTCGGAAGCACTGATTCTGAATCACTGGTTGATGACGCAAAAAATAATATGTCTACAATCGAGGCATTGTATAACAATGTAAAAGACTCACAAGTTCCTATGAAATATAGTGATTTAATTAAGAATGAAGGTGATAATGTATAATTATGAGTAAACCAATATGTATTTTAAGTGGACCAGTTTTTAATAGAAGTGGTTATGGTGGATGGGCAACCGATGTTGCAAAAAGTATTATTAGATATGGAAAATATGATTTAAAGATCGCCCCTCAGAAATGGGGAAATTGCCAGCAAGCTAAAGAGTCTCTTGCATCCCTCACAGATCCAGAAGACATCGCTGTTCGGAATTGTTTTCTGCAATCGAATCGATTAGAAAGACAGCCTGAAATATATATCGGAATGTCTATACCAAATGAATTTATGACACCTGCTAAGTTCAATATTGGAATGACTGCGGGAATCGAGACAACATTGTGCTCGGGTGCTTTTTTAGAAGGGGTTAATAAGGTCGATCTTACAATTGCACTTTCTAATCACACAAAAGACGTATTTAAGAATACAAAGCTTCGGAAAAAACTTCAAGATGGAAATGTGCAGGATATTACATTAAAAAAACCAGTTGAGGTTTGTTTTTGGGGAGCGGATACAAATACTTTTAAAAAGACATCTGAAAAAGTTGATAGTGTTGAATCTGTTTTTTCAACCATAAAAGAAGAATTTGCATATCTATTTGTAGGACAGTGGACGCATGGTGCATTATATTCGGATCGCAAGGACATTGCAAATCTTATAAAAACGTTTTGTGATACATTCAAGGATGTTGGTGAAAATACTCGACCATGTTTGATATTAAAAACTTCTGGTGCGAATTATTCGATAACTGATAGATATGAAATCTTAAATAAGATTGAAGAAGTTCGAAAATCTACAAACATTCCTAAAAGTAAATGTCCGAATGTATATGTGATACATGGTGAATTGAGCGATGTTGAGATGAACGCACTATACAATCATGAAAAAGTTAAATGTCATGTATCATTTACACACGGTGAAGGGTTTGGTCATCCATTACTTTTACAAACATTAAGTGGTAAACCTTTATTAGTTCCTGACTGGGGTGGACATTTAGATTTCATGAACAAAGAGTATGCACAGTTTCTACCCGGATCAGTTGGACAAGTTCCAGCTGGTGCGGTCAACCAGTGGGTATTGAAGGAAAGTGGTTGGTTTAACGTGGCATATAGTTTAGCTGAACGAAAACTGAATAAAATGTTTCATAAAGCAACGACTGAAAAAATTCTGTCAAATGCAGAACTTTTGCGCAAGGAAAACGAAGATAAATTCAGCCTGCAGAAGATGGATGAAAGATTGTGGTCAATTTTTGATCAGTACGTTCCTGAATTTGCAAGTGAAAATAAATTCGTTCTCCCAAAACTAAAAAAGACAAGTTCGTCAGGTGCACAAAGCCAAAAATTATCATTGCCTAAACTGAAATTGATATAATGACATTATCTTATTTAGTTACATGCCATAATGAGGAAAGTAGTTTAGATAAATTATTATCTGTTCTTGTCGAAAATAAAGAAGATGATCATGATATTGTATTGATAGATGATTTTTCAGATAATCCGAAAACAATCAATATTATCAATAAATATCGTGATTCGATAACATGGCACACTAGAAAGTTAAACCGAAACTATGGTGCACAGAAAAATTTTGGAATTGAAAGTTGCAATGGTGATTGGATTTTTCAAATTGATGCGGATGAATATCCGACAATTGAACTTATAAACAATATAAATTCTATTTTAGATGCAAATATTGATAATGAAGTGTTATGGGTACCTCGTCTTAATATTTTTCATGGTGTAGATGATAGTGATATACGACAATGGGGTTGGACTGTAACAAAGTTCCCTCAAGTCGTAAATGAAAAGTCAATAAAAAACAATTCTTCAGAATATGCGTTTCTGAAAAACAATAAGTTTATTGTTTCCGAATTAAAAGGATCTAATAATGATGTAAACATAAAATATAATATTCCATTAATAAATGTTCCGGATTATCAAAGTAGAATTTTTAAAAATTTAGATCATATACGTTACAAGAGAAGATTGCATGAGAAAGTAGAAGGATTTAAATCATATGCATTTATACCTCCACAGCCAGATATTGCATTAATTCATGAAAAATCCATTGAGACTCAGAGAGCTACAAATTTAAGGTATAATACAGACTTTACAATAGACGAGAATCGTGGATATTCAATTGAAGATGAATTGCGAAAATGATAAAAATAAAACTTTTAGAATTAAATAGGCATCGAAATGAAACTACATTTAGACCATTTTTATATTTAAAAGAATTATTTGCGGATATAGGAGTACAATTTGTTACCGATGGAAACTCTGATATTACATTTGTCGGACAAGCTAGTATAGCTGATAAATCTCTATCATTAGAAAATTCTGTAGATAAAGGAATTTCATTTTTAAAAAATATAGAGAATCCGTATTATATATTTGATGGTCAGGATGCTACAAGCTTAATTGGAACATATGAAGTTTTTAAAGACAGCAAAGCTAGAAATTTATTTAAATATATTTTACTAAAAGATAGATCGTTATATAAGCAGGGATGGGCGAATGGTCGTGTATTTTGGGGCGAAGGTGATTATAGATGTACAGACTTTGACTCATATAGCGACAGAATATTATTAAGTGGGTTTAATTGGCTTAATACCTACGGATATGATATAAACATTGTACCGTTCAATATGAAACGTGAAATTGATGTCTGTGCATTGTTCGGAAGAGTTCCAGAGAGTTATGAACATAAATTAAGAACTGATAAATTTTATAATTCTCCTAGAGAAAAAATGCTAGACATAGTATCAAATTTAAATTTTAATTCTAAAACTTCGAGAAAGCACGGCAAGTTGCCGAAGAATCAATATTACAATACTTTGCAACAAAGCAAAGTTTATATTTCTCCATATGGATTTGGAGAATATGCAATTCGGGATCTAGAAGCTATGCAATTTGGATGTATTTTGATAAAGCCAGATATGTCACATATGGAAGGTATTCCTAATATATTTTATAAAGATAAAACATATATACCGTGCAAGCCTGATTTAAGTGACTTAGAAGAGAAAATTGAGTATGCAATTTCAAATTACGAATCTATATATCCTTTATTTTATAACAATATTAAAAGCATGATTGTTAAAGAATTTGATCCACACGCAACAATTAAATATCATCATAATTTTCTTAAAACATTACCAGAAATAACTACAGATTAACTTTACAAAAAAATATTCAGGATAAACATACTATGAAAAAAGAAAAGATTTTAATACTTGGAGGGTTAGGATATATAGGGTTTGAATTGTGTAGATTATATTCTGGCGAGACTCGGTGGAAAGACATTACGGTTATAGACAATAAATTTTTCTCAAGTAGAATACAACAATTAAAAAATTGGGGATTTAAATTTATACAGTCGGACATGTTAAATTGTCACATTTTACAAAGAGAATTGCGGTCGGCTGATATTGTACATCATTTTGCAGGAGTTACAGATGTGCCAAAAACAATTG
>JAAHTH010002942.1_pt1 | contig 12293 bp, 5 predicted proteins | sample 6116091 | NCBI WGS metagenome assembly JAAHTH01 (sample SAMN13939990, study PRJNA603662) | sponge metagenome | isolation source: marine sponge | host: Mycale hentscheli | place: New Zealand | collected 2006
GGTGCTCCGGTTAAGGCGACCTCGCTCAGGGAAACTTGGGCGAGGTTTCTTTATGCCATAAATAAAGCCCCACACGAGGCAGGGCTTTTTAATGGACTTTAAAGGCTCAAGTCTTTATAGGTACTCTAGAGATACATATAGTCCATAAGAAGTCTTTGATCCAATACTTAGCGGTGAAGCGGAGATTCCCACAAACCATGTATGACGTTTAGCCAAACCAGTACCACCATAAGTATTAGTAGTTGTTTTAGTTCCAAGATTAGGACAGTCATCAGGACGATTACTATTGTCATAATATTGCAACCATTTTGGTTGAACTGCAGCTACATCAGTATTGATTGAATTCAAGAAGTAACCGCCACTACCGGGTGAGTTAAACAGAGGAACAACAACGCCTGTACCACCAACTGTTTCAGTGTCACCAGTCACAGTTCCGAGTCTAGAGTCGCCGTTTCCTTGACCTGCAGTAGCTTCTGTCTGGGTAAAGTTATTAAACGTAACACCAGAAGAGTTAGTATAGAAGTCTTGTGCAGCTCTTACTGGACCAGAATCTGGCCAAGGAGAACCCCACCAGAACATGTCACCAGAACCATAGAAGTTACTGTTTAAGGCAACATTACTAGAACCGTTTCCAGAGTTCCATGCGCTAGATGTTTTTCCATCGAAGTTTACCATTTCGCAAACTTTAGTTACAACACCAGAAGCAGGATAATTTGTATTTGTTCTATCGTATATTCTTAACTGACAGTTCTGTACATTAACATCTGAAGTATGATCGAAGTTAACGTGGAAAGATCTGTCGCCTGAATTAATTTTAGTAATTGGAATACCGGAACCTACAGCTTGAGAGCTGCCTGTTGCTGGAACGGTAAACTTAACATTATTGGCTGCTGGACCTTGAGATGTGCCAGCGGCGTTTGTTACGAACGTAGTATCCTGAAACGAACCAATTTGGACTGACGAACCAAACGTTGATCCGTAAAAACCCAGTCCGGAACCCACAATGTTCTGTTGGTTGTCGATACCAAATGTGATTTCTGCCATAATATATCTCCTTTTATGTATCTAAAAGCACCTATGTATTATAATACACAATATGCTACAGTTAACTTCATTTTTTCTCTATTTTCGACCGCAATTACAGCCTCCTCTGGTATGTCTGTAAGGACCCCATTTAGCTAGAGGACAAGCCTCAGACGCCCAACCAGCTTTAATATCCACAAAACATCCGCACTCCGTACATCTTTTCTCATTGAGCTTATCGCATGTCTGGCATATTTCTAACCGACTAGCTCGCACATGGTTAGGAACCTTCTGGGCTCCAGTAGCCACATGTTTGGTAACTGATTTAGCAAAGTTCGCAGCCTGTTTCATAATAGACGGCATTTTCTTCTTAGTGACCTTCTCAGGCTTTTTCTCAGCCTCGCTTTGTCCTTCTGCTCCTCCACCCATCACAAGACCGCAAGCCTCGCACTTGCACATGCTAGAATCACACGTATTAGTGTAATTACATCTGGGGCATTTTCTCATCATCATTTTTAATTATTTCTCCTATTCAGAATCCTCGTACTTGCTAATAGAGCCGTCTGACTTCACACTTAGCTGTGTTCCATCTTCGTCATAAATAGCATCAAGTTTCAGCTTAGCGACCAGCTCATTAATAGCGATTGTCACTCTTTTATTGTCTGACAATCTTTGTATATTTATGTGATACCCATAATAAGATTTTATTTGATAGTCTGTCGAAGTTCCAGCCTCTTTGAACTGAAACTTTTTCCCTATAGGGAATGCTTTATATAATTCTGTTGAATAAATAGAATCAGTTCCCGTCATAATATCTCCTTAGTATAACTTGATTTCTAAAGGTAACTCTTCAAAATCCTTCACGACTCCGGGGACTATAACTTCGCTGCCTCCTGTGATATCTATTGCATAGTAATCACATTCAACTCCACGATGACAGCAGCGTTTCTCCATAAACTGTTTTGGGTCTGAAAAGCAAGCTCCACAGCCGCCATCTCCGCCAAACACATCTCCACTCACTCCGTCTTCTATCAAATGGTGGTCCAATGAAACTCTATTACCAGCATTTCTCCACCACCAATAACCACTCTGATGAGGACTTACTCCAACTCCACAGGCGTATGATTGCTTTTTGCAGGTGTCAAGATCTCCACCGCCTCCCCACATAGCCATACCTGCTGGATCGTCCATACCTCCCGGATCTCCCGGATCTCCCGGATCTTCGCCATCTTCATCTCCCTCATCTTGGCTACTATAACAGTTATCACAGCACGGAAGTTCCGCACCTACATAAATAGCCTGATCTCCCATCTTGTCACAGTAAGGAAACTCAATTATATCTTCTTGCGGTGATCCACATCTCATCTTACATGTTTTAAGATCACCAGCGAAGTTATACTCGCACTCAGCAACATAGTCTGGGCACATCTGACACCCATGACGATTACCCGTAAAAGGATCTATTACAAACGATGTATCAAGCGGGTACTGAATAGAGCAGTAGTTGCTACCGGAAATCTCTGTTGCAAGATCAGGTTCAAAGCTTGCAAAAGCCTCAGTGGAAATTTCTTCGGAGGAGAATGGATATGTTATCTGGGTTGAACACTCATAGAAGTATTTATCTTCAGGTTCTGGAAACTCCTCAAAGCAAGTTTTACAATTAATGCCAACTCTCTCGCTGTTCCCCCCATCTGTAGGGTTTCTAGGAGCAAAGGCAATTGGCTTTGCGTTTTTCCTATGCACAATATATACAAAACCTTTTTTACCGCACAGTGTCTCAATTTCTTCCTCGCCTTCTTCTATAGACTCTTCAGTGCATATCATGCCTTCTGGAACAGCATCTGTTATATTTCCGTCTTCATCATACAGGCACTTCTTAACAAGAGGATTTTCAAATTCTAAGTCCTGTGTACCTCGCTTAATATTCTTAGGCGTGTTTGAAGCTCCCGGAAATAAATAAACCTCATCCACAATCAGACCGCAATCATGAACTCTTTGTCCGGTATCAAAAGGTGGCGGGGATTCACCGATAAAAAATGTAAAAGCCTGTTCATTACACGTTTCCAATCCTCTAGTAGGATCTTGTTCACCAAAGATAGAGATGGCTGATAAAGTGTATTTGCTCGGGGACAAGCCCAATGTGCGAACTGGTGGCCAACCCATGCCGCCGCCACCCAAACTGGAATTTTCGTAAATATCATAACATCCGGTGTCCACTTCCGTTTGTCCCCATCCTATTGTTCGAGTCGGAGGGCCACAAGAACTTGCGTCTACCAGTCCAACGCCACTACCCACATTTTCGCCCTCAGCAACAGCCAAAAAGGGGTCATTACTATAAAAATATATCGCCTTATTAGCTCTATATATGTATTCAATCACAGACAAATCAATCTGGCCAGTTGTTCCACTCTCGATCCAGTCCATTGTTATGTCTGGAACGTCAGTAGACTCAAAGCCTCCCAGATTATAATCAAATGCAACCTGCTCTAGGATTACATCAAACGTTCTCTGATATATTTGTTCAGGCAGTATCAAGATACCCATATCTTCGTCTATATCAAGCCTGCTGTCGCCCGCAATCTGCGATTGAAAGTCGTCAAGGTTGATTTCATAGTATGTTATGCCAACAATTTGATCTGGGTTCTCAGTTGTATTGTCGCTACCGCCCTGCTGGGTTTGAAGCTCCGTATAAATATCTGTATCGCTCCAGTTACAAACAGACTCTATGGCACATGCTCCGCCTTTCTGTAGATCACCCGAGCCACTGCTATCGACTTGCTCACCACCGTCGCCGTACATGCCTCCCGCCGGTAGATTACGTATCCGCAAAAGCGGATCAGATTCTGTTGACTGGTTTACCAAATAGGTTACGTTTGACAAATTGAATCTGTCGTCCTTATTTGGTTCTATTATTCTGTAGCGATCTTGCTGCTCTTCATTTCTATCTTTTAACATATATTCTAAAAATACGTCATGTTCTTCGCTTTCTCCCTCGCCTTCCTCGGACTCGTAAATCGGTTCAGAATTTAATTTGACGTACCCGTCTACTTTAGGCATACACTTTGCAAGAAGACCCGACCCGTCTAATTGTCTATCTTGTTCAGAGCAGTTTTCTGGATTAGGATCATCTTCAGGCTCCTCATCACCACTGTATCTAATGGCTGCCCTACCTCTCCGTAAATCGTGTATATAGGCCTGAGACCAAGATCCGAACTTTGCCACTAGCTCTTCATCATCCTCTGAGCCGGTGCTTTCTGACTCACTGTCTTCAGACTCATTGTCTTCAGACTCACTGTCTTCTGGATTTTCAAAAATTGGTTCATTGTTTTCATCAAGCTTATTAAGTCTCGAAAAAGGAGTGAGATAGCCTTCTCCACATTCAATGCTTCTTATAGCGTTTGGGCATTTTCCATTTAAATGACCGAATCCAGATTTACCGAATCCCCCTCCTTCATCGTCTCGATTAACGGGATTCCCATCAGGGTCTAGGACAGTTTCACCGATCGAGTCAGCACGTTTAGCGGGTCTTGTAGTACATCCAATTATAGTTTCCTTTTCTCTAAGCCTTTCTAACAAAGATTCAAGAGCGCTTTCTTCATCAGGGAAAATATATTTTTTTTGTTCTTCACAAAAATCTCCACTATATTTCCTAACTCTACTACTACCATCGCCATCACAAAACTTAGAAAAATCTCCACCGTTCTCAATAAATGGCAGAGTAAGTAGGCCCGTAGATGTGGGCACTTCGACAGAGCCTTCCTCTCCGGGGCTGTCTTCGTCATCGCCACGAGGTTGACACCACTTGCACTTAAGAGATCCATCGAACTCCTCTTCATCCTCCGGAAAGCCAATGCCTGTTCCCGTATCCACTAAATCTGATGGTGGGCAACGCAGTAAGGGATGCTCTGTTGTCCAATAGTCAGGACCTCCCGCGTCGGATGCAGGTATTTGATTTATTATAAGATCTCCCCAAGCTGCATTATGTATTTTTACATGATATATTCTTCCCACTTGAGTTAAGCGACTTTCTCTTTTTATTCCAAGTGATCTAGAGTAAGAATCATTATCAAAAAATCTGCCTTTACTGTTTCTAAAATTTTGAGCAAACCTACTGTCTGCACTAGACCCTACAAAATGAGGGTGCTGAGAATGACTGGCGACGTTAAACTTTACGCGACTAGCTTTACAATCACTTCTAGCAAATATATAGAACCCTTCTCCCTTAAACCGTTCTTCTACGTCATCATCATCTTCTTTCTCTTTTATGTAATCAAACTCAAACGGTCCACTCTGATCTACTTCCAAGCCTCCACAGACGGGAAAAACATTAAAATGATCAATTACAGCGAATACGTCTATTGTTTCTATGGTAGTCGAAGTATTTACCATATTTTCTTCAATAATACCGCTAGTCTGGATCATACCGGGATTCATGAAATCGCCTATTGTATTAATACTATCGGTTTTGACGAGCCTTATGCTTCTCTCGGCATTGTCGTCTATACATTCATTACAGCCACTGAGTTCGATGAGTCGTTCGCTATCAACTCGCTTATGATAATGTTTTATCCATTTTCGGAAGCATTTACACTCAGCAGTAGTCCCATCCTCTCCGGGTTCTTCATTATAGCTAAACGCGCCATTAAAGTGTTGATATACGAGAGTGCGACTATACTTTGCAAAAGTCATATTGACGCCACTTTCGGATACACCTAAAGCAATAGAGCTGGAGTCAACAACACCACGCTGTCCCTTGTCTTCAAAATCTATACGTATATCTCCAAGAAACGTTTCTCGTTTAGAAATCGCCACATGCACATCTTCTAATTCATAGTTTCCCGCTGTAGAAAAATCTTTGAAACTATCCGAAGGGATTGATAAAAATTCACCAGTCTCTCCCGTGCCGAGAGTAAAGAAGTTGAACTTACTCAGCAGATCAGCTATTTCTTCACCGCAGACCGTTGAACAAGGCTCGCATGGCCCAGTAAAGTCTTCTGGCCTAAGTCCAGTTTGTCCATATCTATTGTATTCTTTTCCCGTTTTCATTTATTATTCCTTACTGCTCATTCTCGTTGGCGGATTCTGTGCCCCAATTATCTTTAGCAGGAGCGAGTTGCTCAAGCTCAAATTCACGCGTTAGGTAAGTGCCATACAGATAGCCAAAATTAGGCTTCTGAGATCCTTTGCAAGCCTGTTCTATTTGTGTTTTTTCTCCACCCTCTGCATTAAATGTGAAGTTATTTTCTAGTGTTAATTCTCTATAAATTTTCATAATATTTAACCCTGCGGTAGGGTATACTATATTATCATCAAAAAACCTCTCTGATACACTGCCATCTTCACAAAACCTGTTAATGATTAGCCCGTTAAAACCGGAACTGCCTCCTGTGCCATCCCCGACTGGATTGCCATCAGGGTCGAGTACTGAATTATCATTCTCTTGTGCCTCTGTCGCCTCCTCTGACTCCACCTCCAGTGCAAAATCACAACAAGCACCAGTCTCGGTACGATTTGCGTTAGCAAAGGAAACTCTTGGTGTTAATACTATCGCGTTCTCAGATAGGTTGCAAATTTTGCCAAAACTCTCACCAACATTTTTAGCCTTAAGTCCGTGCAGAGGAAGAGCCTCCAAGAAGAAAGCCTGTTCATCATCATCGCTCGAAAGAAAGCCGCGACATTCACGACCGCCACCTAGCGCATACATAGCGGCATTGCCATCAATCGCAGACGGATCTCCGGGTTGACCGCCGTAGGCTAATACTTTTACAAAACTTGTATTTTCATCTTCGTCCTCATTCTCTGGACATCTTTCGTCTTCTGGTAGTTTTGTCCAACTCGATGTTCCTGTTAGTCTTATTCTTGTCGGATTTAAATGTTCTTTGCCGTCATGTGTTATAACTATAGACCCTCTTTTTAAGTCTTGGTTTACATATGCTATATCGTCTACATGAATTTCAGCATTGTCTGGGCCGCCTTCATGATCTGGATACACATCTCTTTCTGGATTTATAAGGCTAATTGATCTAACCCTATAGTAGAACGGATTCCTAAACATTCCGTGTAAGTAACTTGTTTGTAATTGATATGTACTATCACCCATAGCGTATGTGAATATATCGCTTGCAGATTCGACTTCAGAAATATCACATTCGTCTCCATTGCTTAGAGTTAATGTTTCAGGCTGTCCAGAAACACCTATAACAGAATCGGTTATAGAAAGCAAATCGCATCCCCCTATTGGATACCAAACTAAACCGTGCTCCAACATCTCGTCTACTTTGTCTTGTGGGACGGCTCGCATACTTCTAAGCTTGACAACTATTACATCTCTAAGTCGGTCTCCTTTTGTACCTCCTGTCTCTGTTCCTGAGCTTGTGGCATACGTATCGTTGACCAAAAGTCCAAAAAAGCTCTGAGGTTGGTAATAAGCATTTTCAGCGTTTCTAAACAGTGGGTATTTTAACTTATTCGTATCGTCGTATTCCTCAATTGTATCGGTCGCGCGTAAAACAGAATCCTAATGCTCTGAGTTGCTCGCTGGAACTTGTTGCTGACGAGGAAACTCAATATCTTTAGCTGTGTCTCCGACCCCTCCTACTGCAGCATCTATGGTTCCGCACTGAGGTACGTTTGGATCATTAAGACCGGCACGACTAATAGGTGTTGCGTTATGATTCCAAAGGCCAAGAGGAGCATAGGTTGTGTATATAGTTTGTGGTATATCTTTTTCAAGATTAATTTTGACATCCCTATAGGTAAATATAGCAGTGGAACCATCTCCAGTATCGTTAGTACTAAAGTCGGTGTCGCCCCAAAGTCTTTTTAGTATCTTGTAGTTTTCTAAGAGATCTTCAAGGTATTTGTTGTACTCCTCAAGCTTCTCCTCGTATTCTTCCATAGCTTCTTCAAACCCTTCGTCTCCGTCCTCTCCTTCAGGAAAATCATCTCTTTCTGGTTTTTCCGGTTTTTCAACTGGTGTTAACTTAGGGTCGGTATATTTGTTAACAATCCCATCTCTTAGTTTAGCCTCATCCCTTTCTTCTTCCGCGTCATCAATACCATCTACTTCTTCCGCCAGGGTTGGGTATTCATAGTCATAATGATCAAACCATTCATCCTCAATCATTATATTCTTGACATAAGGGTTTAGAATAAGAAACTCTTCACTTTGAACAACTATACACTTAAATGCAGACTCGCCAAAATGTCTAGCTCCCACCTTGTTAGATGGTATATTAGTTATAGAAACACCTCTACGCAGCTGTCCAGATAGAAGCTCCTCATATTCTTCGTATACTTCATTAGTTGGCATCTTATCTGTCATCTGTCTCACGCCGTCTACTATTGGTCCACTTTGATTGACCCTTATCTCGCCGCCGGGCGCAAAGCCATCCGTGTGCGTCATGAATGGATAAGTCAAACACCAAGCAAACTCATCATATGTACCCGCTGTAAGAAAATCAAATGATGTTTGCACAACATCCCCATCACCTTGCCCAAAGCCGAAACTCTGATCATTGTTTAAGTTATAGTCCGGCAAATGCGGGCCCATAGCCTTTCTAGCTGCATGCAACGGTAGCCATTTTTTTCTGTTGTCATCATAATCCCAGCAGTACAAATATATTTCATTCGCCTCTATCCTGCCCTTTGTTCCAAAATCCTCATCTTCAATTCCTAGATCAACTGGACTTCCGTCATTATTCAGAGTGTACTTAATCACTACTGGTACAGATTTTTTCTTTTTACTTAGGCCGCTTATACTTCTATAAAATGTTCTAAAATAAACCGTCTTAATTACCTTTATGGTTGTCTTCATGTCGGGGTCTTCGTCGGGATTTATTGCCTCTATGTATTTCTCCTCCCATTTCTCGTACAGTTTTTGAGGAATCTCCGCTTTGTAATTATTCCTGTTCTTGCACTTTATCTCGCGGTGAAAGTCATCAAACCCATATTTCTCGCCGTGATATACAAACGATATATATTTTTCGTCCCAATTGCTATCAAAATCCCACTCGTTCTCAATTTTTATAACGCCCGTATCGCCATCATCTAGCGACTTCAAATAAACAGTCCACTTTCTAGGTATATGAGTGCCTACCATTTGACTATCTTGCACATCCAAGCCGTTTCTGTGTGGAGAGAAATTAGCTCCTTCTTTAATGTCATTCCCGTCTTCATCTTTGCCTTCGTCTATATGAGCTATTCCTAAATCAGGACTCAAAAAAGTGACAGGGAAGAGCCAAGGAGTTGCATATGAGCTATATTCAGCATAGTCACTTTTGCATTCTTTATACTGCACTAATCCGTCGTCGGTGACATTTGGTATATCAAAACCACCATATTGAAACTGTTTACCGGCAAGACTCTTTATATAATCGCCAATCCGTTTCTGTATATCTTCATCATCAGTAGAAGCGCTTGGATCTTCACGCTCACACCTTAAACCCTCAATGCCTAAATAGCAAACGTCGTAAGTGCTTATAATGCATCCTTCTTTACTCTCTTTGTCGCAACAAGAGCTACATCCCGGTCGTCCCATGACTTCTCCTTCTAAGCATTGTCACAGCTTATGTAAACAATTCTCCACTCATAATTAATCCTAGCAACCATAACATATATGTCATAACTTGCGCTGCCCGGATCAACGGATAATGATGGATCTCTGTTGGTTATTGTTATTGTGTCGTTTAAGACATTATCCCATTTAGTGTTAAATTTGGTGGCTGCTCCTTGGTCATTTCTTTCCTCTGCCGTTCGATTTCTTCTATATACTTCCATAGTCGCGGTCGTGGGCTCCTCAAGAGACTCAGCCGGTTCTATAGCACTTGTGAGTTTGCCTTCTAGGAATTTTAGCCCGCCAGACCAAACCTGTCTTTCGTCATCCCACATCAAATCTACAGGTCCTGTTTTCCATACAGATCTATTCTTTGCGGCGTTAACTAAAGCGTTTGGCATATGAAGGCTAGAATTAACTGAAGGCGCAGGTAGGCCACAAACATCATAACCCCAACCAGATAAAAGAATAGGACCTCTTAATCCGTAAGTTCTTAGATAAGACTCGCCATTTTCAGCAACAGGTATTTTGCCATCATTATTTTGGATGTGTATATTTCTTCCTTCTCCCTCATTTTCTGTGAGCCATGCAACATCTCCTATGCAGGTAGCGCCAAAGTCTATAACCCCATTTTCTCTTTGAGCCCCGTAATATGGGTCTAAATCCATTGATGTAGGAATAACATTTGCTTCATAAAAATTACCAGCAGCATCCGCCTGTTCTTCAGTATCCGCTAAAGGTTTTGACTTAGTTGGAAGTAATATATAAGGTAAATCGTCAAGCCCAGTAGTGCTATTTTGATCATTCACTTTACCGTCATTAGGTTTTAACCTAACACCAACAGGAGAAAAAATTTGTTCAGGAGTACAGCCAAACATTCTGTCATAAGTGTGCTTTGGCCCTCCCTCTTCAGCTGTATACCTTTTTCCAGTTTTGGGGTTAACTAAATCCTGTTGCGCAAACTCCGCATGTAAGGAATCGAAACTTACTCTACTCATATCACAATATGTCTTGTGTGTTGCGAATGGATTAGCAGCAGCGCCTGCATTCTCGGGTCTCTGCATAGTCGCCGCAAAACCACTAAAAAAGTTCATGCCCCTACGACTTCTCACTATATTATCATTATTGTTCTTATCCGAAGCAAAAGTACTTGAGCCGGACATACCACCAAAAGAACCTGCCTGCGAGCCACCTTCTCTAAGGCGTTTGATCCTGTTCTTGTTAATGTCTGCCATACGTGTGACATTATACTTAGCAATTTTGCCAAAGTTTCTAGTCCATGTCGAAAACGAATAACTTGTTGTTAATCCATTAGTACCAACAGAGACATCCATTTTTGTGATATAAGGGCCACCAGCATTGAATCTGTCAGCTATGTTGTACTGTGGAAATTCCGCAATAGTTATACTTCCGCTTTCTGAGGCATACATATCTGCAGTATCAGCATTAACTAAGCTAAAAGCAGCCTTATCCAAGCTTGAGGCGCTACCAAAAACTTCTGGCCTTAAGTTGGTGTCCTGCTCCACTGCAGCCTTGCCAAAATGTCTATTCTCTCCCTGACCATAAGAATACCAAGGTCCCCAAGTGTACATATTACTCTCTTGTGGTATACATACAATTGTTGGGTGCTTAACTTTTGGAGCTCCTCTTATTTGAGACAACCATGTTGAAGCGACATTGGCTAGATTGTCTCCCGGTTCTATCTGTAAACCTCTCTGGAATCCATTGTCCCAGTCGCTAGCGGAGCCGCCTATCATTCCGGCTCCCATAGCTTCGTGCAAATTTTCTCCAAGATTCTTCACTGCGTCCCATAAAGCATTACCCATATCGTTTACTAAAATTTGTGGACAGGTTATATGAACTAACGCCCGTTGACCATGTTCATTACATGGATCATATTTGAGATTCCCGTTACTGTCTAAGAGATGCCCCATTGTTGTAATGTCTTGATAAAATATTTGGTTTTCCACTTGTATGTTAGCAGTCCCAATAAACCTTTCGGCACCAAGTCCGTAGCCGCCCTCTGACTCCAAAGGGAAGGTATTTCCGAGATCGGATAAATCCATATCTTCAAGATTAATAGCTGAGGTAGCAGTACGTCTATAGCCTACACATGCTTTAAGCTTTCCTTCGGTTGTATAGACATCGTTGTAACTACCTTTGGCCCTAAAGCGAGGGTCCCATCCAGAATCAGCTATTTCCCAAGCAGACTCAAAGTCATACTCCTCGTCATTGAGGTATCTAATATTATTATCTAAAGCTCCCGGCTCTGTAGGTAACATTAAAAAATAAGTTTTGCCGAAATAATTCTGCGCCACATTTGAAACTGCGTTCCATCTGTTATCCTCTCTACGGTAATTTGCGTTAGGATCGCCATCGTTCATCAGTCTCTGTGTGGCTTTAATTTGTTCACCTGAAAAACCAGCAGAGGCCATAGTCCAAGACCATGTACCTTTTGCAACTTTATTCATCGCTCTCAGACCTTTAAGACTCATCCTAGAGGTAAGAGGGCTAGTTACAGTAGAAATACCAAACTCTTGACAAAGCTCTCGGTAAATTCCCCACGCTTGTTCTGAGGCTAGTGCGCATCTTAATTCAAGAATTGAAACATCATCATACTGTTCTCCATTTTCACCCCACACTTCAACTGTAGTGGCATCATCAAAGCCAGTACCTACGATCCCGCTTCCAACGGTTCTTTTCCCATAAACTGGTA
>JAAHTH010002943.1_pt1 | contig 12292 bp, 8 predicted proteins | sample 6116091 | NCBI WGS metagenome assembly JAAHTH01 (sample SAMN13939990, study PRJNA603662) | sponge metagenome | isolation source: marine sponge | host: Mycale hentscheli | place: New Zealand | collected 2006
CGATTCAGTAAGAAGAAATTAGGTTTGAGGGCAAAACGGGGACCACTGAGTATGTGCCCCAAATTGCTGCCTTAACTGGTCCACAATTTCATCGACATGCATTGGCTGCTGTCTCGAGGTAAGTATATCAACCGTATAATCAATGATGTACTTACGTTTTTTATTAAGTCGGCGAATTGGCTGCATGGTTGTTTCTTCTTTGCCAAGTAGTTGATTTACGCTGTTTAATTGAATGGATAGCAAGGTTTTCGCAGTTTTAAGAATTAATTTTTGTTCCTTATCATTGTCCATTATTCCATCCCCACTTGATGTATGTAAATGTCATATTGTACTTAACTATACATATATAATTTGAAAATAAAAGCGTAATTGGGTTAAATGGTCAAAAAATAAGGAAAGAAGCAGAATAGATAATGGCAATGCCATAAAATCTTAAATAATTGGCGATCCGACAGATTAACTAAAACTCAGGAAATTTGCTTTCCAAGGGAAAATAAAATCAGAAAAATAGCGAAAAAAAGGTGGGGAAAGTAAGTTACATTATCGGTTTCCGATTCGGGATACGGTATGGGGAACAAAACATTGAACGGAGTGTTTACTCCTTTTTTCTCAAAAAAGTGGGGAGAAGGTGGAACTGGACTCGGTATGGTTGTTATGCAACGAATTATCGGGAATCATAATGGCTGCATTGATATAGAAAGCAAATCTGATGCCGGTACAAAAGTAACCGTCCATTTTCCCGTAGAGGTAAGTCTGAATTAATTAATTTTAATGGTGTCTGCATCAATATTTATTTCGCGAGTTCAGCTTCCAGCTTTTCTGCCGAGTCCGCAGCCATGATTTCATCTAAAAATCCTTCGAAGTCACCTTCCATTATTTCAGGCAGATTAAAATTTGAAATCCCATATCGGTGGTCAGTTACCCGGTTTTGCGGGTAATTGTAAGTTCTAATACGCTCACTTCTGTCTCCGGTTCCTACTTGTGTTTTTCGTTCTTGCGCATGCTTTTCCATTTCTTCCTGTTGTTTAATCTCAAGAATTCTTGACCGAAGTATTCTCATTGCAATTTCTTTATTTCGATGCTGGGACTTTTCCTGCTGACTTGCCACACTAATGTTGCTAGGTATATGGGTGACCCGAACTGCGGAATCTGTTGTATTCACGCTTTGTCCCCCGGGACCTTGTGACCGAAATACGTCAATCCTTAAATCTTCAGAATTGATTTGCACATCGACGTCTTTTGCTTCAGGTAATATTGCTACAGTCACCGTTGAAGTGTGAATTCTGCCTGATGCTTCTGTTGTCGGAACTCGCTGCACTCTATGGACGCCGCTTTCAAACTTCATATAACGATAAACATTGGAGCCGATCAGGCTGAATGAGACATCTTTTATCCCACTAAGGGATCGTTCTGCTAAATAAAGTATTTCTGATTTCCAATTATTTTTCTCTGCGAATTTCAGGTATAATCGTAATAAATCACCAGCGAATAAAGCGGCTTCATCACCGCCAGCAGCTGGGCGGATCTCAACAATAGTATTTCGAGAGTCATTTTCATCTGGAGGAATGATTAATGCCAAAATCTTTGCGTTTAATTTAGTAATTCTGATTTCTAAATTTTCAATCTCCGCCTGGATTACTTCTTTGAAGTCATTGTCAGACTCACCCAGTAACATGGACTTATTATCTGCCAGTTCTTTTTCACACTTTGCTGATTCATCCACTTTTTTGATCAGAGATGACTGTCGCTGATATTCTTTCGATAGTTTTTCATAATTCTTTTGGTCTTCAAAAACAGTTGGGTCTGACATCTGTTTTTCGATATCGGAAAAGCTCAGTCTTACTTTCTCAATTAATGGTTCAATATCAATCATTTATATTTTTTATTAATTTTAATGTCTGCGGCAGCACGGATATCGAATGCGTGGGATATACTGTAAGTAGTAGGTTTTTCGATCTCGCTCACAAGGGGGATAACAATTTCACAGAAACCTGTCGAAAACCCGATGGCTGTATTTATATCCGACAATTGTGTTTGGATCCTTCCTTTGGGGTTTCAGGAGAAAAAGAGAGGTGAAATGCCACACTGATTTACCGTATTCAGACTAAGAAATACGAGTGTGAACCTCAGAATCAATGCAAATATTTCCAAATAGATTATAATTCACGTCGGGAATACAGACATTTGAACTATAGAACGGATAATCGATAGTTCATATTAAACTAATCTACCAAGGCTTGGTTGTCTTTTTTAATGACGTCAATGGTTACATCAATTTAGATTGATTTTATATAAATACAAAATTACTTCTATTGTCACGAATAATGTATTTATTTGCTGCATGCGCAGGTGTCATTTGATCATATCCGGTGATTCTGTACCTCAATTACAATGAAGAGTAAGCTGAAAATGAGGCTTTATCCAAAATCATGATACTGACGACGGGAGGTATATATTGAAATTGGTCATTCCGATGGTTCTTCAGCGAGCTGATAACGGCGACGGAAGCGATCGACCCTCCCCTCTGTATCAACGAACTTTTGCTTGCCGGTAAAAAATGGATGACAATTTGCACAGATTGCTACTTTGGCCTCTTTGCGAGTTGAGCCAACCTGATATTCCGCACCGCAAGCACATGAAATCACGGCATCTGCAAAATATTCTGGATGAATATCTTTTTTCATAATCCTATTCCTCAATCCTCTAAATAGTTTAAACGTAAGAGACAATAATGGATCAACGATCACATTAGGGCAAATACAGTATATCTGAATCGTGTTATTTTTCTAATTCTTTTAGTGCATCTTTCCGGCTTAATTTAATTCGACCTCTATCATCAACGTCTTTAACTTTTACCTTGATTTTATCACCAACTTTGCAGATATCTTCAACTTTTGCGACACGGTGATCGGCCAGCTCGGAAATATGTACAAGTCCCTCTTGGCCAGGAAGAATTTCAACGAAGGCGCCAAAGTCTTTGACAGTTTTAACCAATCCCTCATAGATTGCGCCAATCTTTGCTTCAGATGTAATTGATTCAACTTCGGTAATCGCGGCTTGCATTTTGTCTTTATTATTTGCATAAATCTGTACAGCGCCGTCATCGTTGATGTTAATTTCAACGCCATGTTTCTCCGTTATCCCTTTGATGACTTTTCCACCTGGCCCAATGAGCATACCAATCTTTTCAGGATTAATTTTTAATTGCTTAATTTGTGGTGCATAAGGGCTTAATTCTCCTCTGGGTTCAGCAATGCACTTACTCATTTCATCAAGGATTTCGAATCTGGCTTTTTTATTCAGCAGCATTGCCTTGTACATTAAGTCGATTGAAATGCCGGGAATTTTCAGGTCTAACTGAAATCCTGTAATTCCATCAACAGTTCCTGCAACCTTGAAATCCATATCACCGTAGTGATCTTCACTACCTAAGATATCCATTAGCAATATTGTTTTATCGCCTTCTTGAACTAATCCACATGAAATACCGGCAACCGGTTTTATTAATGGTACACCGGCATCCATCATTGATAGAGTCGCTCCACAAATTGATGCCATTGATGTTGAACCGTTGGATCCCATGACCTCTGATATGCATCGAACGGTGTAAGGATAATCTTTTGGCATCATTCTGGCAACGGAACGTTCAGCAAGCGCTCCATGTCCGATTTCTCGTCGACCCGGCCCCATAATTCGCCCGGTTTCTCCAACGCTATAATTAGGAAAATTATAGTGTAATAAAAATTTCTTTTCCGTTTCACCACCCGTAATCGCGTCCTGAAATTGAGATTCTTTGGCCGTGCCAAGGGTTGTTACCACTAAAGCCTGTGTTTCTCCCCGTGCAAATAATCCAGACCCATGAGTCCGCGGTAACAGACCGACTTCCATTTCCAATGGCCGAATTTGCTCTGCAGCACGGCCGTCACTTCGTTTACCTTCATCTAATAACATTCGGCGAACCGATGTTTTGGACTCTTCCGAAAACGCCTGCTTTAGCTGTTTTTTAATCTCATCTGAGTCACCTTCAAATTTTTCGAGTAACTCAGCAGACATTTCATCACAAAGTTGATCAAGTGCAGCATAGCGCTCTTCCTTTTCAGGGATTTGACTTGCAGCGTCAATTTTTCCTGTGCAATATTCTTTGACGGCTGTGCAAATATTTTCGGGTACAGTACTGAGAGTGACTTCTTTCTTTGGTTTTCCCGCAAGTTCTGTTAACTTTATCTGTTCTTGAATCTGTTTTTTGACGATGTCGTTTGCAAAGGAGAGTGCATCTCTAAGATCTTCTTCCGATAATTCATCAGCCGCACCTTCAATCATAATGGTTTTATCTGCAATGCCAGCATATACCAAATCTAAATCACTGCTTCCCATTTCAGAATGAGTCGGGTTTGCAACAAATTCACCATTAACACGGCCGACGCGTAATGCACCAATTGGCCCCTGAAAGGGCATATCGGATAACATTAATGCAACTGATGCTCCAAGCATGCTTAAAACATCGGCTTCATTTTCCCCATCCGCACTAAGCAATAATGATTGGACTTGCACGTCATCAAAATAGCCTTCAGGAAATAAAGGGCGAATCGGGCGGTCAGTCATACGGCAGGTTAAAATTTCTTTTTCCCTGGGTCGGCCTTCTCTCTTGAAAAATCCACCCGGCATCTGCCCGGAAGCGCTAAATTTCTCTCTGTAATCAACTTGGAGAGGGGAAAAATCTATATTTGCTCGTGGTTTAGATGAACACGCAGCGACTAATACAATTGTGTCACCCTGCCTTACAGTCACTGAACCACCGGCCAATAACGCTATTTTGCCAGTTTCTATACATATCGATTTGCTGTTAGATAGTTCGACTGAAACATTATGAGTTGCCATAAAATTACCTTTCGTGATTACAATAAATTCCTGTTTCCTCGTTTGATTTCGGTAGCATTAAGCAGGAATGTTTTTGGGCAGAATGAAATAAATTCGCGGATTTAAGTGTTCATGCGATATAGTACAAATTGGTACTTTCTAACGTAATTCACAGCTAAAAAATGATTTATTACAATTATTGCTACTTCGCCCTACAAAATGATTATAGAGTCTGAGTTTTCTATAACTACTCAATTATAAAATAAGCGGAAGGTAATTGTAAATAGCCGATTTGTCAACTCGTATTCACGTTAATTATTGTCTATAAATTTTGCCTGATTAATTCATGCGATTACGTCGCGCGAGTACTTAATTTGTAGTAAACTATGTGCTCGCAATAAAAAGTTTATGCATAATGCAGGCTCGCCTGATTAATTCATGCGATTCGTCGCGAGAGCGCTTAACTCGCTCATAATAAATTGAGCTAATCGGCTTATTTGAGCAGAGATTAGGGCTCGCAGCAGAATACTGATGAATTATTCAGGCTAGTGGATTCACCTATAGAGAGTTTTAATTTAGTAAAATATATGTCGAATCCATCGAACAATGATAGTTTATAACTTTCATATCAAGGTAGTACACATATCGAGATACTTGTCAACACAATTCTTTTACGGAGAAAATCAAAATGAAATTAGATGAATTAATAAGTAGAGCTAATGGGACTAAAATACGTATGGACAAACTTCGGAGGTATCTTTGACTACGCAGGAAAGTTAAACCGTCAAAAAGAATTAGAAGAAAAAATGAGTTCTCTGACATTTTGGGACGATAAAGAGAATGCGCAAAAGATCGTCAATGAATTGGCCGGGTGTCGGAATATTATCGCACCTTTTGTTAAGCTGGAAGCCCAGATAAATGATTTTATTGCATTGTCTGAGCTGCTTGAAGAAGATCAAGATAGTCAGGAAATGCAAGAGGAGGCGGATCAGTCCTGGAAAGTGGTGGATAGTCAATTGCAGAAATTGGAACTGGTTAGTTTTTTAGGAGGAGAATTTGATAAAAATAATGCAATCATAACCTTGCATCCAGGATCAGGAGGAACCGAATCGTGTGATTGGGCAAGTATGCTCTATAGGATGTATTTACGTTGGGCCGAACAAAAGGGGTTCGATGCACAAATTGTCTATCAGCAGTCAGGTGAAGTTGCCGGTATAAAAAGCGCGACAGTCTATGTAACCGGTGAATTTGCTTATGGTTATCTTAAGGCAGAAAAAGGTGTTCATAGACTTGTTCGCATATCTCCATTTGATAGCAATAAAAGACGGCATACATCATTTGCAGCCGTTGAAATCTCTCCTGAATTGGATGAAGGAATAGAGATTGACATTGACGAAAAAGATCTAAAGGTTGATACCTTTCGGAGTAGCGGCGCCGGAGGCCAGCATGTGAATACAACGGATAGCGCAATACGCATTACCCATATTCCCTCCGGTATTGTTGTTGCATGTCAAGCAGAGCGGTCGCAACATAAAAACCGGGCAACAGCGATGAAGGTTTTACGCTCAAAGTTATATGAAAAACAATTGTCAAATATTGAAAAGCAAAAAGAAAATATTGTCGGACCAAAAGAAGACAATGCATGGGGAAGTCAAATCCGATCTTATGTATTGCATCCGTACCAGATGGTAAAAGATATGAGAACTAATGTGGAAACAAGTGATACAAATGCCGTTCTTGACGGGAAGATTGATCTATTCATTGAGGAATTTTTAAAAACTAATTTTGAAGAGAAAAAGTAAATTGGACTCAATACAAACAATCATCAAAAAAGAACGAAAATATCTACTCAGAAGGACTTATTGCGATGCTGTTTTGTTCTCGGTTATTTTGAGCTTAATACCGATTTTGTGTGTCGCGTTTATTGATTATTTCTTTCCTTTTTATGAGCAGTTGGCGACAATCATTTTATGGGTTGCAATCGTGATCTCAGGATGTCTTACAGGTAAATATTTATATCAAAAATTAAAACAAGTCCCTGATGAAAAAACGATCGCGTTAATGATTGAAGAATCATGCCCGGAGTTCATGGATTCACTTATATGCTCGACTGAACTTTTATCTCGGTCAAACGATCGATTAAGTCAGGTCAGTAAATTGCTTGTGGACAATGTATCTCGAACATTGGAGAAAGACGCCATTCATTTGGTTATCAAAGGTAAGGCGACTGGCAGTCTAAAACAGTGCGCATTCGCGATACTTAGTATCGCTCTATGTATACTTGCTTTATCAATGCCGATTTTGGGTAAAGCGTACTTAAGTATAACGGATATGCTCCGTGGTTCATCGTCAGGAATCACTGTTGCGCCGGGGGATGCGGAAGTTGCAATAGGAGACGACGTAAAAATTGAAGCCATTATTAACAGGGGTATGCCAAAGCCAATTATAACAATGATCATTGGCAGTGAGGTTTACCGATACGACATGTACGGAGAAAAAGACAGAAAATTCAGTTTCGAAGTTTTTGGTGTTGGAGAGCCGTTTTCCTATTATGTATCAACCCCCTCTCTTAAAAGCCAGACGTTTCACGTGACGACATACGATAAGCCGGAAATCCTTTCATCCCGGATTAGTGTAATTCCTCCCAAATATACTGCACTTGCGTCTCAATCGTATGATGAATTAAAGGATATTTCTGTCCCGATTGGGTCGGAAGTCACGCTTAACATAACATCCAGTTCTCCGGGTAGTGCGTCGTTGCTGATTGAAAACAGGAAATCAGTCGACCTCCAAAAAATCCAGCCGACGTCCCATCAAATAGCGTTGACGATTTTTGAGGACATTAGTTATAAAATTTCTTTGATTGATCTGGAGGGTCATGCGGCAAGGACAAATGATGTTTATCATATCGAGAGTGTAGCAGATTTTTCTCCGATTATTCAGATTTTGGCGCCTAAAGAAAATGAAGTTATACGGGAGAATTCAACGGTGTCATTTCTATTTAAGATAAATGATGATTACAGCATCGAATCCGTAAAGTTGCACCTCTTTATAAGCGGCGAAGAAAATCAGATTATTGAACTGCTTAAAACATCGTCCTCAGATTCCGAAGCGATAAAAGAGAAAGTAATCGCTCATAGCATTAATTTGAAAAACAGAGTAAAAAATGGCGACGTTATTTCGTATTATTGTTCTGCATTTGACAACTCACAACCAATTACCAATAATTCTAGATCAGCAGTGCAATTTATTGAAATTAGACCCGAAAAACCGGATACGGAGAATAATCAGAATGGGAATAGCGGCAATACAAAAACACTCAACGTTAGTGACTTGATCGTTGAACAAAAACGAATCATCCGGACAACGTTGGATGAAAATCAGAAAAATGATCAGGCAGGCGGCGATAATGATGCCGTAGACGACTTAATAAAGGCATCTTCCGAGTTATATCTGACAACAAAAAATAGGTATAATGAGTTGAAGGGAGGCAAAGAGCCTGAATTACCACAGACTGAACCCAAAGATCTCGCCGAGAAAATGTTTAATGATGCAATAGGCAACGCCGTTCCTGATTCACCTCAACCCTTGGAGCTTGGGAAGATTGGTGATTTATTTGAGGAAACAATTCTTAATATGGGAAAAGCAAAAGATATTCTTGTTAAACGACTGTTATTTGAATCATTAACCTACCAGCAGTTATCATTGTCTAAATTGATATCAATTGAAATTGAACTTGACAAAAATCCACCGCCATCAGGAAGCAGCGGGGAGGGCGAGGAAAGTAAAGAAGAACAGGAAGTTAGCGAAACAAATAAGAAAAAGTCCCGACAACAGCAAAGTATGAAACTTGATAAAATTGTTCAGGATTTGGATCGTTTAATCAACAAACAAGGTAAACTCAATGATGAAATAAATAGAAAACACGTTAATAAGAAAGGTCTCGAAAAATTTATTGAATTTTTATCAGAAGAAGAAAGTGATATTATTAAAAGGGCTGGTGATGTTAAAGGGGATCTTAAAAATGTCGCAATGGGAGGGGCTGCTGTCAATGAGTTAAATAAAGCAATCAGGCATATGAACGATGCTTTAGGCAAAATAGAAAGAAAACAATTCGACAATGCAGAAAAGTACGGTCAATATTCCAAACAATTTCTTGAGCGGACAAAAGAAATTGCAGCAGGACTTCAGGATGAAATGGTTAATAATCAACTGAAAGCTGCTGCTGCTGCATTAAAAAATATCTTGGAGAACCAGTCAGATTTAATGCAAAAAACCCAGAACTCTCAACAACAGGGGAATATCGATTCAGTCAAATCCAATCTCATCGCTGACCAAAAACAAAACAGATTAAATTTTGAAAAATTTCTAAATCAAATTTCCCGTTTATCTTCTGAAATGGAATCCGTTAATTCCAAGGCGTCATATGGGTTAGAAGAAACCCTGAATGCGGCATTTAAACGCAATGTGTCAGGGAAGATGAAACGTGTAGAAAATGCAATTCGTTATAAGCAATTGGATAAAGCATTGGATTATCAAAAACAGTCCCATGAAACTTTGCGGGAATTATACGAGGGACTCGAAGGCGTTATACAGGAAAATTTTTCACTGTCTCATGAGGAAGTAGCAAAAATGCTGGACAAGGTCCTAAAAAATATCAAAAAGGTAAAACAGGCTGGAGGGCAGGATAAATCAAAGGGAGACAAACAAGATTTATACCAGGATGCAGCAAAAGATTTGGACGAAATTTCAGATAAATTAGGCAGTCAAATTATGGATGACATAGTGCGGTCAATGCAACAGAATGTACTTGGTCAGTCATCGGCCGGTTTCCATTCAGATGAGAAACTTTTAGCGCTGTTATATAAGGCCGCTGGATTATTGGAAGCAAAATTATTGAAAGAAGCGTTGAAGGAAAAAGTTAATCTTACTCGGATTAGTGATGAAGAACCGCTTGATGAATATAAAAAACTTGTCAACGAATATTTTAAAAACCTCAGTAAAACATTTTAAGTTTACCCGTGTCTGATCGAAAACTAACATTGGAGACCATTCAGAATACTATCATCGTTTTCATGACAGCAGTGTGCTGGGATTGGTTTGTCATTATGCAATTAGGCGCCAGATAATTCCTGATTATGATCCTTCACACCGATCCTTTTATTCATCCAGCTATCATTATAATTGTGTTTATAATGACCGTTATTATGACGGATATTCTTTATAAACGTTATATATCAGTTGTTTCACGATCATACTGGTTATTTTTAGTTGGCGCTAAAATCCTTGCATTGCTGGCACTGTGCATCCTTCTTCTTAATCCGTCTATCCGAAAAATGATACCGGATTCAAAAAATTTGCAGATCATGATATTCGTGGATGGAACTGAAAGTATGAATGCCATTGATTGTGAAAATAATTCCCGCATTGATGTCGCAAGAAAGCTCATAAAATCAAAATCTCAGTTTTTCAAATCATTATCAGATCTGACAGGCAATTTGAATTTTTTTCTATTTTCCGGGAATACAACCCGGCAAATTAGTGCAGACGATAAATTTGACGCTATACTTGGTGATACTGATATCGATTTAACCCTTAATGCCTATCTGTCCAATCATTATAATTTAAATTCAATCGGCGCCGTAATATTAATGTCCGATGGGCAGGATAACAAAGGGCGCTCACTGATGGCTGCTGCCCCTGAATATAGAAAAGCGGGTATACCCATTCATTGCATTGGCATAGGTGATCCAAGGTCTCAACAAGATATCAGTATTAACTGGAAAAACGTCCCTCCAGAAGCGCTGAAAAATAGCAAACAAAAGTTCACGGCCGTTGTAAAACGAAACTTTATCGAAGTCTTTGACACATCAGTGACGCTATTTGAAAACGGGCGGGAAATTCGTGAGATCGATATAAGTTTTAGCAAAGATGAGTTGGAAAAGGAGATCTATTTTGATCATGTTCCATTTACGGCCGGATTTAAAACATATAAAATAACGACCGCAAATTTAGCCAATGAAAAAAATCGACTAAACAATATTGATTTAGCTGGAATCAAAATTAACGATCCCGATATTTTTAACATTTTTTACTTTAGCGCTAACCTGGATTGGAATCTTAAATTCTTAAAACTGTTCATTGACAAAGAGGAAAAATTTAACTTGGATACTGTGATACGGATGGGGGAGAAAGGGTATTACGTTCGGGGATATTCGGGAAAAAATAGATTAGAAGATAATTTTCCGTCATGTTCGGATTTAAATCAATATGATTCATTGATTGTCGATTTAAGCAGCTTGTATTTACTTGATCAGGAACAGATTTCATGTTTGGTCAATTTTATCGAAAACCGGGGTGGCGGTGTAGTCTTTTCCGGAATGTCTGCTGATTTGCCCGAGGAGGTGCGGACAATATTGCCGTTGACTGATTTACCAATTGAATCTCGAAAAATGAGAAAAACTAAACTGGATTTTCAATCGTCAAAAATTTTTATAGAGAAAGATAATGACTATATAACTAAATTTAAATCCATGCTTTATATCCCGGAGGGGACAGAATTTTATACGATTGAAAATAATCAGACTAAACCGGGGAGCAAAATCGTTATTGCCAGTAAGAATTCTTCGTGGGTGGTATTGTCAACACAACATTATGGAGCCGGCAAGGTTGCATATCTTAATCTTAACGATTCATGGAAATGGAATCTGCAACTGGAAAATGGCCATGAATTATACAACGTTTTTTGGGGCAAGTTATTGACCTGGGCCGCTGCCGCTTCGAAGGAAAAACTGGCTGTAAGACCGAATTCAACCAAATTTAAACTTTCAGAGGAGCAGGAACTGCGTGTTGACCTATTGAATGAACAATTTGAACCAGAGAATAATGCTGAGGTAACGTGTTCTATTGCTGATCTCAATGGCAACGAATACACCATGAGTTTGCACCCTGACAGTAAAGTTGATGGACGGTACCTGGGAAAGTTCCATCCGAGGAAAGCAGGTGAATATCGCTTTTACTTCAAGGCTGTTAATAAAAATGGATTTACGATCGAATCATCTCAAGACTATCTTGTGGTTGACTACGGGAACGAAACCCAACCGTACCCCATGGCAGAAGAAAAACTACAAAGTTTAGCTCGGGAAACCGGAGGTAAATATTTCAATTACAAAAACACGTCCGCAATAGATAAGTTGAAATTATCAAAAAAGATAAATTACATAGAAACGAAGGATGACTTGGCGAATCACTGGTGGTTCCTGTTTGTCGTCAGTCTCGCATTTCTCCCAGATTGGATATTACGTCGAAGAATCGGTTTGAAATAATATCTACGTTTAAAAGCAACTTGCCTTTTTTCCATTGTCCAACAGGTTAGCATAATTCAGCAATTCCCGGTGAAACGGAACTCTTTTAATAGAAGTCAGTTACAAATTTT
>JAAHTH010002479.1_pt2 | contig 12291 bp, 10 predicted proteins | sample 6116091 | NCBI WGS metagenome assembly JAAHTH01 (sample SAMN13939990, study PRJNA603662) | sponge metagenome | isolation source: marine sponge | host: Mycale hentscheli | place: New Zealand | collected 2006
AAAACAAAACACCACCCCCCCCCCCCCCCCCGACGGCCCCCCCGAACCCGCCAGGGGCTGAGAAGGCAACGATCGAACAGTTGGATGTGCAGCGATCCCAAGCTCGCAAACAAGTGTCGCAAGCCTTGAATGAAATGGCTCGCAACCGTGTTCAGCAAAGCGAGATTCCCGGGACCAAGTTCCGGAAGTTGCAGGTCTCTCTGGTGTTGCAAAATCTAGTTACCCGACGCTTGTCCTTTCCCGCTTATGTAATGGCTTATCGTTACAAGGGACAGTTGTATCGACTCGTGATCAGCGGACAGGACAAGACCCTGCTCAGTGGAAACGCCCCTTATTCGCAGGCAAAAATCATCGGTGTTGCACTCGCCGTCGTGGCGGTATTGGCATTCATGGTATTGCTGATTTCGCTGACGCAGTGAGGCACAGGCTTCCATGAGGCACAGGCTTCCATGAGGCACAGGCTTCCATGAGGCACAGTCGCTTGAACGCGAAGTCGCCAGTCAGCCAGGCAGCAAGGGTAGGCAGGTTGGTAGCAGTGGTATGCGGTGTGCAACGAAGTTTCAGCGAGAGCCAACGCTGCTCCGATCAGAATCGGTTTGATCGGCCGCTTCCTATTCAAAACTCATTGCTGGGCTATCGGGTTCGATTGCTCAGGCGGCTACCAGTACATAATTGTTCACTTGGCTTAGAACTCCGGCACGCCTGATCGCGGGCACCAGTTCTGCTTTCATCGCATCCGTGGGCAGGTTCCCTCTGACAACGATCGCAGAATGTTCTATCGAGACTTCAATCAGGGAGGCATGCTGACCCAGCGTAGGATTCGCATGGAGTACGGTGCGGATTTTTTCGACAATGCGTCGATCGCGGGAAGCACATTCTTGAGTCGTCATGATTTCTCTCCGGATCGATCCCGCACCATAGGCAGGCGATTCAGGTGGAAGACGGTTAGGCTGATCCGTGATTCAGCCAGCATGGCTGGCAGGTGCCAACGAAAGCAAGACTGAATCGAACTGTACTGTTACTAGCTCACACTAATACGAAATGGTCGAGAAAAAAGCTTTCTTTGTTGAGAAAATTAAAGAAAAATGGCAGCGATTTTCCGCGTTTGTCGTCCACGCCAACTGAGCAGCTTTCTGCAGTCGCTATTGACCGTTGCCTGTTGTCCCCAGGCTAGGCAAACAGCAGGTCGTTGCCGAACTCGGGTTCAAGGTGAAAATTTGTGAATGCGTGATTTTGCGGGGGATCTCCGCTACTCCCGCTGTTCTATCCTTGCCTGTTCGGCCTGACGCCACTGCCGCTCGAATTCCCGGCCCCGTTTTCCGATTCCCGCAGCAATGACTGTTGATGGCTCGATGCCACGTTTTAGCAACAGAGCGAGCGACTGGTTTACGACGGCTTGGTCATAGCCGGTCAACGATTTTGCAAAAGCCTGAAGATCTGGCGTGCCGCTTTTCGGGTCGACTGGGGTTTGGGATAGCAAGTCGTTCGCATACTCACGAGCAGAGCGGTATTTTCCATCCCCGTCAGTATCCAGCCAGATTGGCCCAGTGCAACTGAAGGTTTTGGATTCGAAAATCGCAGAATCAGGTTGATAGGGTTTGGCAGTGGGCCAGTGGGCCGACTTGATTCCGTCTCCGATAGCAACCGCGGTCAGCCACACGTCATGGGGCAGTTGATCGGCTGGGATGTTCCACTGAATGGTGGTCGCGACTGGCTCGTTTGGTTCTGGTTTCGGATTGAGATCTGCTGTGAACTTCGGCATTCCGTTGACGAATAATTGGAGTTTTCGAGGACGTGACCAATGCGGAGCCAGTACTTTGGCCGTGATATTAAGCGTGGCAGGTTTGGTTGTATCCGCGTTGGCCTCGATGCTAAGTTTGTCGCCGGGGCCCCGGGATGTTTCCAGATCGTTGCTGGCTTGGACCTGCAGTTTAAGCAGCAAGCCATAGCTGACAATCACACGACCGTGCAGGAAAGATTCCACAGCCGCTTCGGTGTTGATGGAACCTGGGGCATCGTCGTCTGCTCGGATGTATGTTCTGGCTTGTCCAACGATATATCGAGATACGTCGTGTGAATCACTGCAGCCCACAGGTGTCACTTGTAAACCATGATTGATTAAGCCGCACCAGTCGGTGAATAACTCCATCGGGTCTGTTTGGACCGCGCCCGAGTTTATTAATTCCATCGCATTGAAATGTTGCGGCCAGTCATCGAGGTTGTCACCGGTGATGCTCAGGTGGTGTCGAGGCGAAAAAGGACGGAAGTTGGAATGAAGATCGCGAGCGTGATTCAGAATGGCAATACGCATGTTGGGGGTGGAGTAAATGTCGGCGAATAGCTTGCCCCAATCGAGTTCGTTGTGATCCGGGGTTCGACCCTTGGCGAGTGCCGGGAAGGCGTTGAAATGACCATGCTTGGTCGTGACCTCGTTGCCGATCACGGGTGTGAAGTAGTTGATCACACCCGCTTCTTTCGCCAGCGGGAGATAATCGATCTGTTTGTTGTGATCAGTCGCGATAGGAAATTCGATACCTTCACCAGCTAATGTGATCATGCGTTCTTCGATGGTGCAGTCACCGTGACCTGAATGGGTCACTGTATGCACGTGGGTGTCGCAGGCGATCCAGTTTTCGGTCGCAACCTGCTTTTCAATCATCAAGGTACGCTTCGCTGTTTCACCTGCCGAAATTTGAAGCAATGTAGATGGAGCTGAGTATTCAAGTCCTCGACCTGCAGTGATCTGGTATTCCCCGGGGGCTACTGCGAGATCGGCTCGGCCACTGGCCGTGTAAACGACTCCCTCCCGTATCGCCAACCCGTTTCCGGATTTTGTACCAATGGGCATCAGGGTTCCCTGTTGATTGGTGACAGTAATTCTGCCCGGGCTCAGCACATGATCCTGATTCAGGATTTCGATTTGCAACATGGCTCCACGCCGTAGCGTTTCAGGTGAGGCGGAGTGGACAATGATGCGTCCGACACGGATATCATCTGGGGGGGAGTTGCTTCTGCAGCTGATACTAAGTTGGTTCTTTCCCAGTTTGAGCGTTCCGCTGGGGATCAGGAAATCTGTTTGCAGTTCATTTTCGTCGCGGACTAACTGGCCAAGACGCTTGCTGTTGAGAGTAACTGTCCACGATTCTTTGACATCTGACTGGGTGAGTGTGAGAGTGCCGAGGGTATCTTTGGGTGTGAAATCGAATTCAAGATTCAGCTGCTGGTTATCAGGTTGTTTCGCAAAAGATGCCCACTCCCGTGGCCCATTGTTACGCAGATGGAGTAACGATGGCTCAACGGTGATGGTCGAATGGTCTTGCGCAAACGCGACCGTTTCCCAGCAGGTCGTTAACCATGCACCAGTGAAGCAGGCGACGACGGATAATGTTTTTAGACATACTTCACCTATTCTTTTCGCCTTTTCGGTCAGTACCCCCAGTTGCGAACTCCACACCACTAGGGGGCGTGCCCGAACAGTCAGCGTGTGGGTGGTAAACAGGTCACGCAGTAAGATTGTATTGGGGTGTGGTTTGTCGGTCATTGTCATCCGCTGTGTTCTTGCTGTTGGTTGCCACTGTGTTGAAGTCTACTTCATTGACGCTAATCCCACGGCGGATGTTGCTCGGTCAGATTCCAAGACGCCCCGATTACATGCCAGGACGCTCTGGGCCATTGCCATGGCGAGACGAGCATGGCACTGCGAGGCAGTGGGAACATTGCACCCATGATGGGCGCAGCAGGAGTGTGATTGAAGCGAATCCGGATCAAAAACTGGGATTTCGTGGTGTTTTGATGCCGTGAACACCACTGAGACATACCAGACCTCCTCAGCAAGCCATAAACTCTTCGCTGGTTGATGGGGATTTTTAAGCCGTATTCCTGTTTAGCGTTTTCCTGCTTTGGAGTGATGGTAGAGTCTAATTATGTCTGATAAGCCCAAGATATTCCTGACCCGCGAACTTCCTCCAGAGACGATGAAGGTGTTGCAGGATCAGTCCGTATTGACCATGAATCATGAGGACCGCTATCTCACAAAGTCGGAAATCATGGACGGCATTCGCGGTGTTGACGGCCTGTTGTGTTTGTTGACTGATTCAATTGATGATGAAATTTTGGCCGCCAATCCATTACTGAAGGTCGTAGCGAATTTTGCTGTTGGCTTTAATAATATCGATATTGAAGCCGCAACTGCGCGGAAGATTCCGGTGACCAATACACCGGGAGTCTTGACCGAAACCACAGCCGATATGGCGTTTGCACGTCTATTGGATGCAGCACGAAGAGTAGCCGAGGGAGATCGTTTTGTTCGTACCAAGGCGTGGCAAGGTTGGGGACCGCTGCAGTTTCTTGGTGCTGATGTCAGTCACGCAACGTTGGGGCTGATTGGTTTGGGGCGGATTGGCAAATCAATGATACCTCGGGCACGGGGGTTCAGCATGAACGTGCTGTACTGGAACCGGACACGTTTGACCCCCAGTGAGGAGGCTTCACTACAGGTCACTTACTGTGAATTAGATGAGTTGTTGCAACAATCTGACTTTGTTTCCATTCATGTAGCCCAGAATGCTGAAACGCGACATCTGCTTGGGTCACGCGAGTTTTCATTGATGAAACCGGGGGCTCTTTTGGTGAATACAGCAAGGGGGCCAATCGTTGATGAGAAGGCGATGGTGACGGCATTGCAGTCGGGGCAGATTGCGGGTGCTGGGTTGGATGTCTACGAGCAGGAACCGTTGTTAGAGCCTGAGTTGTATGAAATGGATAACGTCGTGGTCGCTCCACATCTTGGAAGTGGTACGATTGGCACTCGAACAAAAATGGGGAACATGGCGGCGGAGAATTGCCTTGCTGCCTGCCGTGGCCAACGTCCGCCGAATCTGGTGAATCCGCAAGCTTATGATTGACTCCTTCGCCCCGCTTTTTTCACTGGCGCCCATCATTGCTGTTGCGATTTTTCTGGTGGCATTGCGTTGGCCTGCAGCCAGAGCAATGCCCTTGGCGTATCTGACTGCCGTCGTGGTCGCTTTGTTTTTCTGGAAATTGAGTGCGCTGCAGGTATTTGCTGCTTCTCTGAACGGATTTGTGATCACCTGTAGTTTTCTGTACATCATTTTTGGTGCGATTCTTTTGCAGAACATGTTGTCAGAGAGCGGTGGGCTGGCTGTCATTCGGCAAGGTTTCACGAACATCACACCGGATCGGCGTGTTCAGGTCATCATCGTCGCGTGGTTGTTTGGCTCATTCATTGAAGGTTCTGCGGGCTTTGGTACTCCTGCGGCTGTTTGTGTACCGCTACTGGTCGCGTTGGGATTCCCCGCCAAATCCGCAGTCATTTCCGGCATGTTGATCCAGTGCACCCCCGTGTCTTTTGGGGCTGTGGGTACGCCAATCCTCGTTGGTGTGAAGACAGGACTCAGCGAGCAACCGGAAGTGATGCAGTACGCATTGGAACTCGATTTGGAAAGCTGGGAAGGATTGCTGCCGATGATTGGAGTGCGAGTGGCTGCCTTGCACGCTGTCGCAGGCACATTGATTCCGCTGTTGGTCGTGGCAATTATGACCCGATTCTTCGGCAAGGAACGCCGATTCGCCGATGGCTTGCAAATCTGGAAGTTTGCGATCTTTGCATCGGTGTCGATGACCATTCCCTACGTTGTCATCGCCGCGAAGCTCGGCCCGGAGTTTCCCTCGCTGCTGGGATCATTGGTGGGGCTGGCGATTGTTGTTCCCGCTGCCAAAAGAGGGTTTTTACTTCCTGGCGGCACTCCATGGGATTTTGAAGCCAAAAACACTTGGGATGAATCGTGGAATGGAACGGTCAGCAGTGATCTGGCTGAGCCGTGCCCAAAGTTGTCATTGTGGAAGGCATGGTTTCCGTATCTTGTGATCGCGACCTTATTGGTCGCAACGCGATTGCCTGTCCTGCAGTTGGGGACGCTGATCAAAGAGGTTGCTGTACCTTGGGATAGTTCGTTGACACAAAACCTGTTCGGGACTCCTGTCACGATCAAACCCGTCCAGCCTTTGTACCTGCCCGGCAGCGTCTTTTTAATTGCCTCTCTGGTGACCGTCGTGCTGCACCGTATGAGTACGGTGTCTGTGGGACGAGCCGTGAAACGTTCTGTCAAGATGTTGGGGTCCGCATCGGTTGCCTTGCTATTTGCCGTGCCAATGGTGCAAGTTTTTTTGAATAGCGGGCAGGGGGCCGCTGGATTGGACAGTATGCCAACTGTACTTGCTGAGGGGGTGGCATCGCTCGCGGGGCAAGCGTGGCCGGCCTTTTCTGCGATGATTGGAGGACTAGGAGCTTTCGTTGCAGGCAGCAATACTATCAGCAACATGACATTTTCTTTTTTTCAGTTCGGAGTCGCTGAACGAATCGGCGCGAATCCAATCTGGGTGGTGGCTCTGCAGGCTGTTGGGGGAGCTGCCGGAAACGTGATTTGTGTTCACAATGTTGTCTCCGCTTGTGCTGTGGTGGGACTGGTTGGACGCGAAGGCGATGTGATACGGATAACAGGATTTGTGTTTCTGTATTACATTCTTGTGGCTGGAATATTGGGCATGTGCCTCGCTTGGACTTGACTGCATGGATCTGAATTGCGGGCCCCGCCGTGGTGTTCGGGACTCTGTTTACTTCTGAAGAACGATTACGATTACGCTTAAGATTATTAAACTCGAGATACTGAATTTATGACCATTGTTGAACCGCTGAATCCCCGTGAACGCTTGCTGATGGGCCCCGGTCCGAGCACGGTGCCCCAACGAATTCTTCGTGCCATGGGCGCATCGACACTCGGGCATCTCGATCCGCAGTACATCGGATACATGGACGAGACCTGTCAGATGTTGCGTGATGTGTTTCAGACCGATAATGCTCTGACCTTTCCTGTCTCAGGCACCGGAATGGCCGGGATGGAAACGATCATTGTCAATCTGGTTGAGCCAGGTGATGAGGTGATCGTCTGCATCAACGGAGTTTTCGGTGGGCGAATGAAAGACAACATGGAGCGTGCGGGGGCAAAGGTTCATACATTAGAAGTGCCTTGGGGTGAAACCTTTACTCAGCAGGCCATCGCTGAGGTGATTGCGAAGCATCCGGCTGCCAAGTTGTTGGGGATTGTGCACGCCGAAACATCGACTGGTGCGTTGCAAGACCTCTCAGGAATCGGATCTCTTGTTCACGATGCCGGAATGCTGTTGGCGGTCGATACCGTGACCTCTCTGGGGGGACACGAGGTGAAAGTCGACGCCTGGGGTATCGATGCAATCTACTCTGGCACTCAGAAGTGTTTGTCCTGTCCGCCAGGCTTGTCACCCGTCTCCTTTTCCTCACGAGCAATTGAGAAAATGGATGCGCGGCAGACAAAGGTCCAGAGCTGGTACCTCGATGTTTCCATGCTGAAAAATTATTACAGCGGCGGCGGTGGGCGTGCGTATCACCACACGGCGCCCATCAACATGGTTTACGCTTTGCGTGAGGCGCTCGCGATCGTGTTGGAAGAAGGTTTGGAAACACGGATTGCAAGGCATCGCGAAATGCACCTTTTGCTGCGGGAAGGCCTCGAGAGTTTGGGGTTGAGTTACATTCCCAGTGAGTCGCTTTGCACACTTAATTGCGTGTCGGTTCCAGAAGGCATCGATGAGGCTGCAATTCGCAGTCGCTTGTTGAATGAGTACGATATCGAGATCGGAGGTGGGCTTGGTGTGTTTGCCGGCAAGGCATGGCGAATCGGCTTGATGGGACACAACGCGAATCGACGGAGCGTGGGCACCCTGTTGGCCGCTTTGAGAGATTGTTTGAGCTAGGTTCTGTCGGTTCTGAGTAAGAATCAACGGATTCTCAAACTGTTTGTCCGTCGCCGCAAGGATGCACACGCTGTCTGCTTTCAATTTGAAAACGGACGTGTTAGCCGAGAAGAATCTGTTTCAAGCTGAGGCGTGATCAAGGATCTCGATGAGGCCTGAGTCGTGTCGGCCGCTGTGTTTATGTAACTTTGGATAAAACTGTAATCAGGATCGATGGTGACTTCACTCGAGGGACTGGCATCCATATTTCCACCATCACGATTTGTTCGTGATGCGGCAAACCAGGCGGCTTTTGAATCAGATGGTTTGACGGCGTTTCGGGCGAAGCCCCGTGCTGTCGTGATTCCGGAGACTGCCGAGGAAGTGATTGCCGCGGTCCGTTGGTGTCACGGAAATTCGGTTCCGTTCGTGGCACGCGGCAGTGGCACCAGCTTGTCGGGCGGGTCGTTGCCCGTTGCTGATGGGATTGTGATTGCGCTGAACCGTATGAATCGTATTCTCGAGCTTGATCCTGACGAACGCATCGCGGTGGTTGAACCCGGCGTTGTCAATCAGCACGTCTCTGATGCAACCTCAAAATACGGGCTGTATTACGCTCCTGATCCTTCGAGCCAAAGCGTCTGTACGATTGGTGGTAACGTCGCTTTCAATTCAGGTGGGGCGCATTGCCTTAAATACGGAATGACTTCCAACCATGTGATTGGTTGCAAGGCGGTTCTGGCGACAGGCGAGGTGGTCACGATGGGCGGACGCAGTGTTGAGTCCGTGGGCCCCGACTATACCGGACTGTTCTGTGGCAGTGAGGGGCTGTTCGGAATCGGGCTTGAAATCACGCTGCGCTTGTTGCCCAAGCCTGAAAAATTTCACACGGTTTTGGTGGGGTACGAGTCGTTGCAGGCTGCTGGCGATGCCGTTTCGGCGGTAATCGATTCTGGGTTGCTGCCGGGAGCCCTCGAAATCATGGATGCTTTGGCGATTGAGGCGGCCGAAGCGGCAGTGGCTTGCGGTTACCCGCCTGGGGCAGCTGCCGTCTTGATTGTAGAGTTAGAGGGGCCTGCTGATAAAATTGAACATGAACGAATGCAGTTGGATGCCATACTGGCTAAGACCGGGTATTTTGCAGAACGCGTGGCGGTAGATGAAGCTGATCGCCTTTCGATCTGGCGAGGTCGTAAATCCGCCTTCTCTGCCGTGGGGCGTTTGAGCCCTGACTTTCTGGTTCAGGATGGCGTGGTGCCACGCAAGCGACTTGGAGAAGCATTGGTTCGGATTGAGCAGCTTTCCCGGGAATCGGGCATTCGTGTTGCCAATGTCTTTCACGCGGGTGATGGAAATTTGCATCCTTTGATCATGTTCGATGGCAAGCAGAACGGAGCGCTCGAGAAGGCGGAAGAACTGGCGGCAAAATTGCTGCGGTTGTGCATTGAAATGGGGGGCTCAATCACGGGAGAGCATGGAGTGGGGGTCGAGAAGCGAGACTTTCTGCCGGAGATGTTTGATGCTGCCACGATGGAAATGATGGAGCGTTTGCGTTTAGCATTTGATCCTCGGCTGGTCGCAAATCCTGGGAAAATGTTTCCTGGAACGGAGGCACCCACTTTGACTCTGAACGGTTTGCATCCACTCGAAAAAGCCGGGGTGATCAGCCGTGAATGAATCAGTCGCAAGCCCACAAACATTCGATGAACTTCGAACCATTGTGAAGTCAGAGGCGTCGATTTTGCCCGTTGGAAATCGGACCAAGCAGCCGTTGGCAACCGACCCGCAGGCGAGCGTGATTTCACTTCAAGAAATGAAGGGTATTCTCGAGTACGAGCCGTCCGAATTTACCTTCACTGCCTACGCTGGCACCACCATCAGAGAAGTCAATCAGGCATTGCAGCAGCAACAACAGTATTTGCCATTCGATCCCATGCTTGTTGATGCTGGCGCGACACTCGGGGGATCGGTTGGGGCTGGGTTGTCGGGGCCTGGAAGGTTTCGTTTCGGAGGCCTGCGTGATTTCATACTCGGTGTGAAATTTCTCAGTGGTGATGGTGAAGTGATCAATTCTGGCGGCAAAGTGGTCAAGAATGCAGCAGGTTTTGACATTCCAAAGTTATTGACCGGCAGCATGGGACGTCTTGGCGTGATGGTTGAAATGACCTTTAAGGTATTTCCGATGCCTAGCTGCAGTAAAACTCTCTCTGTGGCGTGCGATTCGCTGCAGACTGCGATGCAGAGAATGTCGGTTGCCGCCGCGTCGCCATGGGACCTTGACGCAATCGACTATCGCCCAGCAACGCAGGCGATTTTTCTACGCGTGGCAGGCCCCGAAAAAGTGAATCGAATTCTCGTCAGAAAGATCAGTGATCTTTGGGGGGCTGATGTTACTGAATTGCCCCACGGTGCGGCGGCATGGCAGTCGGTGACTGAACTGACATGGTCTCAGGAATCTCGGCCGTTGGCCGTTAAGGTCCCCGTCCATCGCTCAGTGATGGGGCCGCTCGTGGAGCTGGCTAGCCAACGATCCGGTGTTGATTTGCATTTCAGCGCAGCAGGGGCTACCGGTTGGCTGCTGTGTGAGTCGCAAGACGATGTTGATCAATTGGATCGAGTCCTGTTGGAGAAAGAAGTCGCTGGTTTGGTCGTTCGTGGGGCCCCGACGCGACCGAACATTGGTAGCTGGCCACGCACCGAGATTTCTTTGGCAGTGAAGCGGGCCATGGATCCCAGTTCGAAGTTTCCTCGTCTCTTTCATAGTTAAAGTCAGCTGCATGTTGCATGAAATCGATCCTGAACAGCATGGGCCGTTGGGGCCAGAGATGGCGTCTGCGGTGAGTACCTGCGTGCATTGCGGTTTCTGTCTGGCTGCATGTCCTACATATAAAGTTCTTGGACAGGAAGCCGATTCTCCGCGTGGTCGAATTGTGTTGATGAAAGAGGTTCTGGAAGGAAAGCTGCCCTTGGATTCGGCGTTACCACACTTGGATCCCTGCCTTGGGTGTTTGGCCTGTGAGCCAGCGTGTCCCTCGGGGGTGTCTTACCGCGATCTGATCAGTCCTTTCAGGTCCAACGCCGAGAGTCGGCGACGTCGGGGGGTAGGTGAGCGATTCAAACGTCTTCTGACTCGCATGACGTTGCCCTACCCCTGGCGATTTCGCTTGGCGGCGCAGACGGGGCGATTCGTCAAACCACTCGCCCGATACTTGCCGAACACACTGAGGGTGATGATCGGTTTGTTGCCTGATCAATTACCAACCCAGCAGAAGTGGGACGCAATCTATCCGCCGGTCGGGACCAGGCGAGGCCGAGTTGCATTGCTGACTGGTTGTGCCCAAAGTGTGTTAGAACCAGACATCAACACCGCAACCATCGAGGTACTGACAAGAAACGGTGTTGAGGTCATCGTCCCGCAAAAGCAGGGTTGCTGTGGTGCCTTGAGTTGGCATGTGGGAGATCTGGGGCGTGCCAGAGGATTTGCAAAAAATAATCTGGTGGCTTTTCCTGATGACGTGGATGCGTTCGTCACCAATGCGGCGGGTTGTGGGTCGGGGATGCATGAGTATCCACAGATTTTGAAAGGCACGGCCGAAGAATCCGCAGCGAAACAGTTCGCTGACAAAGTCTGCGATGTATCGGTCTATCTTGCCAAATTGGGTGAGCTGGTACCAGTTCCTGACCGGGGGCGACCCCTTCGTGTTGCCTATCACGATGCCTGTCATCTGGCAAACGCGCAGGGGGTTCGCGCTCAACCCAGGAGTCTGCTGCGGGCCATTCCGGGGGTCGAACTGTGCGAGATTGCAGATGGTCATCTTTGCTGCGGCTCTGCGGGCACCTACAACATTGATCAGCCGGAAATCGCGGAAACGTTGGGACGCGAAAAGACCGACAATATCGTTAATACGGAAGCCGACGTGGTGGCGACCGGAAATATCGGTTGCATGACGCAACTCAAAACACACTTGGAACAGCGCCAATCCTCGATTGATGTCAGGCATACGATGCAGGTTCTGCGGGATGCCTATTGCGGAGTTGACGCCTGATTTTGTTGTTTCCTGCTCTCGTTCGTCGCAAGCGGATGGACCTTGTTGTTGCATGGAACAGACATGCTGGCTTCCTGGCCGTTCAATGTTGCGATCTCTGAAATTTCAGCTTCCTGCCCTCACCGGACTACCCTGCCAATGCCTCTGTCACACTCTGAGTTATTACAGTTGAAACGATGGAATACACCGACCATCTACAATGGTTGGGAGCAGATCACCAAACGTGATTGTGCAGCAGATGCATTCAATCACGAGGAAACTTGTGATTTTATGCCACAGATGGGACCCATGGTTGGGTATGCCGTCACGTTGGTCATCGAGCCGTCAGTGAAAGCACACAAGAAAATAGCCAACGCGTGGGAAGATTACCGTCAGTATGTGGCGAGTCAGCCGGGCCCGAAAATTGTGGTGGTTCAGGATCATGATAAGCCCCATGTTATCGGCTCATTTTGGGGAG
>JAAHTH010002944.1_pt1 | contig 12285 bp, 16 predicted proteins | sample 6116091 | NCBI WGS metagenome assembly JAAHTH01 (sample SAMN13939990, study PRJNA603662) | sponge metagenome | isolation source: marine sponge | host: Mycale hentscheli | place: New Zealand | collected 2006
ATTATCCTTTTAGGCACTCAGTAACTTTGGTAAGTAATCTAAAGCAACTGGGTCTCTTTTCTTAAAGTAGGGGTATCCGTAAAGCGGATACCCCTACTTTTGCAGTTATCTTTTATTGATTGAGACGTGTTTTTATATCCCAGTGCTTTAGATACATCTGATGCACAAAACCAAATATCCCCATTGATTTTGGTAGTTCTAATATCTTGAAATACACCATCTTCTTTACTTTTATATGTAAATGCATCTAATTGCATGTTAGCCTCCGATATATCTAATCAATCCAAACTACCTAAAAAACTATCGTCTTTAAGTCGACAAGCCGTAGGTGCAATCGCTAAAACATTACTGTTAGACATACCATACTTTTTAATATGATCTCTAACTTTATCCCAATCCATTTTAGACGATCTGTTCACTTCAACTTTAACACCTCTATCTTTTTCTAACACATCAAGTGTATCTAGTGGTAATATTCCTCTATCCCATTTACTTCCTTTATAAGACGGATATGGTTTACGTTCTTTAGCTAATTCTGAACTCGCTAGTATCGCATAATAAGAAATCATTTCCATTGACTCATCTGCGAATTGTAGTTGTGTATTTGAACAATACGGTATCTTTAATTGGAAAAGAGCATCGTGGTAACCCATAACACCAAGCCCGATAGGGCGATGTTTCTTATTAGAGTTCCTAGCCTCATCAGTTGGGTAAAAATTCAAATCAATAACATTATCTAACATTCGTATACCTGTCTTTATTGTTTTTGATAATAGTTCTTCATTTATAATACCGTTCTCTTTATCTATCATTTTTGATAAATTGACACTTGCTAGATTACAAACAGCCGTCTCATCTTTTGATGTATTCAATGTTATTTCTGTATTTTTAGTAACCATACCATTACATATCCAACTATGCTCGTCTGTCTCTAGTAATGGACAATATACATCTTCTTTAACATTAACCTTATCTAGTCTTTTAAAAACCGTATGGTACTTAGTTTTATGCCCTTTTAACTTACTTATATCTACATTCTTTCTTAATTTGAATATACCAATAAAAGACTCTGCTTTAATAACATTTCTTATACCTGTTATCCTTATACTATAAATATCGCTGAACTTGTAGTTATTTTTATAGTATCCTTTTCGTCTAAATGAAACAGAACTAACTACATTACAATTTAGTAACATTCTTTGAATATCTAAAAGATAATCTTTACTAATACTACATAATTCTATATAACAAACCGCTGTATCTTTAGTATAAATAGCACATCCATCAGTAATGAATACACCTTTAAGGAAACTCTTAGTTGTTTGCTCATTAAATTGAAATACTTCATTTGATATAGATAGTTTGTTATCTGGTAAGTATCCAAAATTAGACTCAAAGTATAAAGTTAACAATCTACTTGTTATCTGTACTCCTATTTTCTTTCTATCTTTGTTATATATAAAAACACTATTATCAAACTTAGTTTTTTCTTTATTAGTTCTAATGTATTTATCTAATACACCGCTATTGATTGTTCGCAATATCCATGTTGTGTAATCGCTTATTTTATTGTAGATATTGATTATTGTACTTTTACTTTTTTTACTATATGTACCATCACTAATAAATATACCATATAAAAAAGCCATGTTTGTATCATCAATTTTACCAAATATACCTTTATCTGATTGTATTGATATTTTATCGCCTTTTACTAAATGCGATACGTTAACCCATCCTTTTTTAACCACCCATACTTTATGGTCATGTGTTACAGTGTGTTCCATTCCTAGACTGTTTACAATGGTATATATATCTTGATTTTTTAATGGTTTATACATCTTTACTTTTTTTATAACATTTCCCTGCCTATCTACCACATCATGTTTTTTTCTACTTTTAAACCAATCATCTATTCTAATGTAACCTTTATCAGTTAATGCTCGGTCGCTTCCACGAATACAACATAAGTTAGATGAATGAACAACCCCCACATGATCTTGTGGCGATCTAACATTTATCGTATCTTTAAATGTAATCCAAGGATGCCCAGTTTCGTAAAGCATTGTTAAAATCTTTCTCCACAGCAATTTGGCTGGTAATTTCTTAGTATGTTTAAGTCCTTTTTCTTCCAATTCAATATATTTATTTTCAAAATCAGAGCCAAAACTATTATGTAGTTCTTTAGCATCGCTAGGTGAAAATAATGTCCAGTCTTCATCTTTTAAAACACGTTTCATAAACAAATCGGAAATAAATACCGCAGGGTGAATATCATGTGCCCTACGTCTTTCATCTCCAGTATTTTTTCTAAGCTCGATATACTCTTCAATATCCAAATGCCATGTTTCCAAATAACATGCCATTGCCCCTTTCCTTTTACCACCTTGATTAACTGCTAGAGCAACATCATTAAATATTTTGACGAATGGAATAATACCAGACGACAATCCGTTTGTCCCCTCGATACTTGATCCACTAGCCCTAACGCCAGTCCAATCAGTACCTATACCACCAGCCCATTTTGATAATTGTGCATTATCGCTGTAGTTTTTAAAAATACCTTCTAATGAATCATCAACAGTATTAATATAACAAGATGATAACTGTGAGTGTAATGTTCCTGAGTTAAATAAAGTTGGTGTCGAACTAACGAGATACATGTTTGATAAAATGGTATAAAATTCTATAGTTTTACCTGTTTTATCTTTTTCATTTAAGGCAAGCCCCATCGCTACTCGCATCCACATAAATTGAGGTAACTCAAATATCTCGCTTTCTTTTCTTTCAGTCTGCCGTGTTTTTAACAAATAACGATCAAAAATAGTCTTTAATCCCAAATAAAAAAACAAGTTATCTCGACTGGGATCAATCGCCTGAGATATTTTATCGAGATCAAAGTTATTGAATTCTTTGGTTAACAAGTTTTGTTCAATACCTATTTCTATGTATTTCTTAAAATATGATTTATATGATCGATATAAGCTATCATCATTATATCCTCTTGTTAGTATCATTTTATAATAGGAGTCAAGTAGCAATCTGGATGATAAGTAAGAATAATCATAATGTGTTCCTATATTATCAATAGCAAAAGTCATAGTTATTTTACTAATATTACTAGTATCCATCAATGGTGTTATATTTTCATTTATGAACTCCATAGTTTTATCTATATTTATGTTATCTAAACCAGTTGTTATTTTCTCTAGCATAATCCGAGTATTACTATCATCGAATCTACTTTTATCACCATTACCATCAATTAGCAGTAGTTCTTTGTTTTTAATTGAGTCTATGTTTTTCTGTACTCTTTGTTGTCTATGTCGTTCTCGGTAAATAATATAAGATTTAGCAGCATCTATGTAGTGGTTCTTTATTAGTACATTTTCTACTATGTTCTGTATGTCTTCAACATTAGGAACAAAGTACTCATGCCTATTTATTTCTGAAATAACACCATTTGTAATCTTATCTATAACAGATAATGAATTATGTGAATTATAGCCCAGTCTAATAAAAGTCTTTGTTATTGCCTTTTTTATCTTTGTTTCATCAAACTCAACTTTCTTACCATCTCTTTTTGTAATATATTTTACTAAACTCATTTAATATCTCCATTATGCTTTATTTTTTTATTGAAAACACGGGTACAATACAAATCACCGTATCCATATTTTTTAACATTACCAGTACCCCAAAAATAAGACGATAGCGCCTTATAATATTTAGGGACTGTATATCTTTCATTAAAATAACTAAATAAAAATGATAAATACCATATACCTATATGTAAATTAACTCTATAGTTATATTTACATTCCGACCATGTATATTTTAAGTTTCTATGAACATTTGTAAAATGGTTAAAACATATCTTAGTTATCTGCATCAACCCATAAGCACTCTTATGTGATTTTTTGTATATTTTTTTAGTTGATTCATTCATTATTATTTTTATTATCAAGTCATAGTTTACTCTCCAATATCTTTTATTCTTTAAAATATGTTTTATATGCTCATCAATATTTATATATTTTTGTTGTGTCTTTAATACTTTGATTATGTTACTTTCATTGACTTTTGTATTTAATTTTTTATCGTCATTTAACATGTGTTTTATATACAAATCTCTACATATAACAAGGTTACTACTTATAATAGTATCATTTTGGTTACTTTCTATCATACCCATTACCATTTTATAATTGGTATCAGCTCTATACTTATATGTATTTGTATACAATGATACACTGAATAGTGATATGTTAGTAAATAAAATAAATGTTAGTATATAAAAACGCATTTTTTTGTCAGTAGGGACTTCTATCTCAATCAACTCACCAATTAAGAGGTGTGTTTTATGTCTTATTTTTTTAATAGTTGTTTCTGAAGTAAAGGATACGGATCAATCCATCCTCTTGGTTTCAGTATTTTACCATCGTCTCGTCTGATTACTTTACCGTCTACTACTTTTGACATGTTAGCATTATGTACAATATCAAAAACTTTATCTAAGTCTATACCATGTTGTGTCGCTCTATCCATAACATAATATATAATATCCATAAACGCATCAGCTTGGTCTATTACATCTTTTGCTCTTTCTAGCTCTTCTAACTCATCTGTTACCATTTTCTTGATGAATAAGACATCTTTCCTAGTTAATATAGTCGGTACTGTACGACATGGGTTACCACATGCCTTAGTAAAATCTTTTACTTTTTTAAAATCCATAACTATTTATCTGCTTTTATTTGTATTTCTTGTTGTTCTTGTTATCCATTATCTTACGAGTTGTAGATATAGCAGATAGCCCTAAAACACCCATAGTGAGACTCATAACACCTGGCTGTGTAGTGTTAATTAGACTTTTGATTTGATCAACAATAAACTTAATAGTACCTGTATCTACACCAGTTAAAGCACCTATTACAGTTACCAATGTTGATATAATAGGTAATACTCCCATGTTTAATAATAGAAGCATAACTAACCCCCATCGTAGAAATTTCCTTGCTGTGAACTTTTGTCCAGTTTGAGCTGTTTCTATTTTAATTTGCTGTTCTGATACCTTAGCATTTACATCTAATATGTACTTATCTAACTTAATCATTTCTTGTTTAACGGCACTATCTATCTTTTTTACAGCCTTTTCTAGTTTTATCTTTTCATTTTTGTTTTCAAGTTTTTTAGTCTCGTTAGTAAATTTACTTATAATATTATTTATATTCTTACCTATTCCATCTATTATATCAATCATTATTCTACTCCAAAATTATCTTTACTACCATCGTATCTAACATTAGCCGTTTGCATATCAACTTTATAGTCAATTAGTATGTTATCAACAGTAAAATTTATATCCGCTCTATATATACCATCTTCTAATAAATTTTGATTTAAGCTACTATTATAACCTGTTATGTTATTACCATATTCTTTTAAACCCACATCTAATAATATTAAAAGCCTCATATTATACATATCCGTTTTAAGCATACTGTATGTCTTTCTAGTTATTACTATTGTGTAACTATCACTACATTTTAGTGTATGTGTTGTGCTCTTTTGGATATTTTCATCATTTAAAACCTGATCCGCACCTTGATATGTATCTTTTAGATATGTATTATCTGCCTTATTGTCGCTTTCTCTTTTGTGCTCACTAACCTGAAAATTGTATTTACTTGCGTATTTGTTTATTATATCAATCATTATAAATATTTAATGCATAGCATTTTTAACTATCCGTTCGGTATCATCTGTATCTACAAGAAACTTATCTACACCTACTTGGTTTGCTATATTTTTATTTACTGCTGTAACTTTATTGCTATCTATGATGTTATTCAATATGTAGTCTAAAAATGTATTTCTATGTGTAACACATATTACAAATCTTTTACAAAAACTACTAATAAATGAATAGTACCTATCTATATGTTTTTTCATATCTTTATTTCTAATTATTACATTAGGTGGTGTAGTTTGTAGTATATTTTTATATGGGTATCTAAGAACACTAAGCATTTTGTTAGTATAGAATGTAGAATATAACGGAACATGAAAAGAATCTATATATTTAATAATTTCAATATTACCATCTTGATTTAAAATATGTTGATCTATATCAATTATTATCTTCTTATCAAAATCACATAACCTCATATCGTTAATAAAACTTTTAATATTAGTATCGCCTATATATAAAAAATCATAACCTTGTTGTGATTTCCATGTTTCGTTTACTTTTTGTATACATACATGTGGGTATGCATCATCGTACTTATATGATGAACATTCGAATTTACTAGTGTTGTATTTATTATTATATACTATATTTTTGTCTTTAATCATGGATACATAATCATCATAAGATACATTACCCATATCATAGCAGTTGTCGTTATTTAAAATCATGTTAGTAACCAGTGAGTTTTATTTAATTATATTGTTCGTTATATTATAAGTCAAGTGTTTTGTTAAATTAACTGTAAACTATGGTTATAAGTTGACCATCAATCACAGAAGCATCCACCATTAAGGTTAATAATCTAGTTGATGTATCATATGTAAATAATCTAGTATTTAGTACATTCATACCTAAAAGTATAAATTTAATACTAGATATATTAGCAACCAAAGTATATGAAAGTTGACCTACTACCGATGTAACCGTGTGAGTTCTAATCAAATCAGTTATATTAACTGTATTAAGTACATCAGTTGCCCTATGTCGTCCTTGTGCATCAATGTACCATAACCCTTTTTGTCTTCTTATTATCAAACCAGATGTCGTTAATATGTGAAAATATGTAGGTGCTACTACAGTTATTCCATTTACGACTTGTCCTATTCTTAAATCATTAGTATCAGCATAAGTAGTATAATTACCTATATACCTTAATCTATTAAATCCAGGATTAACAAATGTATCACTGAATGAAATTAAGTAATTAGATAAAAACATTGCCTATGTAGTTTATTTTAAAAAAGTAAACTCTTCTCTTTTTTTATAAAAAATATGTATATAGAAAAGATAAGCCATGTGTGTTAAGTTCATATTTTTACTTAATTTCTTTATTCTTTCATACTTATGTTTACTAGTGTATATATACTTGTTAATATATAGTATATCATCCGTGTTATTTACAAAATCAATAACATCATCTAGCATATATTCTGCCCATTTTACTTTATCTTGGTATTTTACTGCATAGTATAACTTTAATGCACGGTTGACTTTATCTACCATCATTACATTCATACCCATATTCATATATCTATACCCATTCTCCATTTAGCATCTGTTCTGCTAACTGATTAGCTCTATTACCTACCTGTTTAGCCCAACGACTATCCATCATTTCTTCACTCGCTTTTGCATATTCTCTATTTTTTATATACTCTATTGTTTTTTCAAACTTTAAAAAACGAGATAAACCAAGATTAAAAACCATGTTAACCATTACTGCTTTTCTAGCATCATTTAGAAGACTGTAAAAATATAGTACTTTACAATTCATAATCGAATTAGCAACACGAACAATATCACTATCTAGTAAGTATTCAGCTTCGTCTTTACTAATCCCTATATCTTCTAAATTCCTACCATATCCTATTGTTGTTTTTCCAGCTGTACATTTATAAGGTTTTAGTCTCATCCCTTCATGTTTTTTTATTTGTTCTACTGTTTTTATATTATCCATTTTCAATCCCCCTATCCTATTCTTTCAAATCTCATATTAAAACTACCTTGTAAATCCATTGCACCTTTGGCTATAGCCACAACAGCATAAGTCCCACTTGCTATATAAACATCTTGTGTTCCAAAATCTAAACCTTTCGCAAAATGATTAGCATTATTTAATGATTGGCAATAAAACAATGGACGATAAAAACCAGTAACTAATCCTCTTCTTGTCATTATTACAACTATTCTTTCACTACTACCTGAATCAGATTGCCAACTGAAATATCCTAAACGCCCAGTAACTCTATAATATCCATTTGCTGGAATATCAATCGTTCCGTTTGCATCTGCTAGGATATAATTATACCCTGATTGACTCCCGTCAACACTCCCCCGTCCAAGATTTCCACCTACATCCGTCAATGCTATCTCATTAGATGCTGGTTGTAAATAATTGTTTTTAAAAATTCTTCTATTGCTGTAATTAGAATTTGATTCACTAGAAAAATCAACACTTTGGTTTGACCCACCCGTTAGAAATGCAGTACCTGCCGCATAATTATTATACCCAGTACTCATATATGAATATGCTATATCTTGAGATGATGATGGTAAACAAAGCATCGCACAATGCTCTATAATTCTTTTATCATAAACATAATCACTTCTAACTCTTATAAAACGAGAAGCAAAAAGCTCACCAGCTCCGCTACTCGGACTTAAAGCGTTTATACGAAGAGGATTAGTTAAAAATGAAATTATAGAGTCATCATTTCTAGCTCCATAATCTATTATTTTCGTAAAGTTATCAGCTGTACCTTGATATGCACTTATACTAATTTCTATTAAATTACTATTTAGACTAAAAAAGTTATTTGCAAAATCACACCCGATATGTAAATTATTGATTTTTAAATTATCGTTATATCCACCACGTGCCCCGCTTGCTTTCATCATATAGCCATTATTTCTAACAAAAGGCACACTATTGCAATTTATGACCATTCTCCTAGTTGAATTGTTAAAATGAGGAAAGCTATGAATCATAAACAATCTCGAATTCCTAGCAGATATTGTTGTGTTTGTGAAATTATAAGGTATTACATCAATTACAGCCCCGTCAATATTCCCATCGACATTTGTATCAGAATCGACATCACGCTCCGCTTGATCGATAGCTTGTTTCATTGACCAAGCTCTCTGTGTCTTGTTTATAATAAATCCAAAACCTCTACGTAAATCAACTGACCAGACTCTATTACTATCGATGGCATCGCTCGTGTAACTCATCGCAGCACCACCAGTGTTACCTTGCTCCCAAATTAGATAAATCGGCATTTGGTCTTCGTTAAGCTCTGGCAAGTTTCCAGCCATTATGTTATCTCTTGCTTCTTTGTTAGATATTCGAGTCGTGGCACTAGCCAGCTGATAGGTTCCAGCGTTAGCCCCTACGCTTTCTACATAAACGAAATGATAGCGACCACCTAATCTATTATTTATATTATTATCTGCTTCATCTAGTAAAATATTAAAATGTTTAGATGGCGGTTTTACATGTCTCCCGTTTACTATAAATTCTCTATACTCAATATTTATTCTTCTGTTATTGTGACTTAAAGATATATCCCCCTCGTCATTTGCCGATGAAGTCGGGTTAGCGATCCATTCATATGCGTTGCTATTCTTTTTAGTTGTAGATGTGTTTATATTCGTATTTATTCTACTAATATTAACAGATATATCCGTAGACGCAGATTGTCCAGTTATAGGTGTAATTACTTCATTATCACCTATCGCTTCCCGTATTTTAACAAAACTATCGTTTAGTTTATTCCCTAAATTAGCATCTACTCTATTCTTATTTGACTGTGAGTTTGTAAATATATTATTACTGGAATCAGATGGATTAGTAAAAGCACCTTGTTCGCTTCTGTCTAGTGATATAGGTAATTTAGCCATAATATAATATTAAGTTGTTACTCGGTCTAAAACATATCTACATGAACCTGTTTTTATAGACCTTATATAAATACTAAGAGTTGGCGAGTTGACCAGTTCAATCTTACGATCGCTAACATATAAAATATCAGGTGGATTAGGTATCTGTGTATTTATGTTTGTAGTTAAGACATTAGTATCGGTAATAGGTGTGGTTGTCCCTGTTTGTGTTATGGTTTCTAAAATACAGTAAAATAAAGAATAGCCACTCGTCCATATAATAGTATTCTTTTGATTATTTGCACCAGTTACTGCCAATATCCATTTATCACCGCCTACTGTTGGGTTACTTATAAAAGCCATATTTCTTTTCCTTTATGATATTTCTATATTTTTTAAGTTAAAATCACTACCACCGTTAAAACATATATGAATTGTTTTATTATTACCACTGGGCATATTAAAAGTAGCAGAGTTATTATTTGTTGTAATTATACTATCCATAATATAGTTACCACTGGTTAATGTACATAAAACTACCTTATATGTCTTTATATTTCCATTTATTTTAATATTATACGGTCTATTTTTATTTAATACACCAATACCGTATGTTATTACATACAAATGGTTACTCATATTAGCAGGATTAAATCCATTAGAACCGTATACACTATTACTAAAACCACTATCACTGAATACATCAAACATTACATTATCTGAATCTGTTGATATACCTCTAAACGATACACTACCCGTTACAGTAGTTGCTGTATTAAAATTCTCAAAATTACTAATAGAATTAGTACCATCTGTAATCATATTGGTACCAGATGTACCATAAAGATAGGTAGTATGATTATTATTTGCGGTTTGATAAACATCCCCGTTAAATGGGTTACCGTTATTTGATATACCATTTACATTAAACAATAAGTCATCTCTTCCTGCATCAGTTGAATATACAATTTTATTAGAAATAGCATTTGTTCTCTTGTCTTTATACACATACAAAATTGTATTGATAATATGATTAGTTACGGTGTATACTTTCCGTGTACCATCTGTGTTTCTTTCAATTACATTTAGTGTAAAATATCTAGTATTTTTATTTATACTATCCCAATACTCAATTCTTCTAACTGCACCGCTACTATAATTAGTTCTTTCATTCGTTATAGGTACACATATACCATTATTTGTAAAATACCTGTAATCATAAGCATTACTTGTTTGGATATTAAGTAAGTCAGTTTTATTATTCATTATGCAAAATACTTTACAGCCACAACTTTTCCAACGTCAAGTGGATTAGGTGTAAAACTCCAATTAATAACATTACCACTCACTGTATACGGTCTAAATCTAGTATTTGAAACAAACGCATTAGAAAAGCAAAGACCACTAGTAGTATAAACACTTATAGGTGTACCGTTAGATGGTATGGTACTTAGCGTTATGGTATTCATTGTTGATATTGTTATTATTTCAGTTCTAGGCGTGTTATGCGATGCACTATCCACCGTAATAGTACCATCTACATCCCAGTCTATATTACTATATGATTTGTTTTCAGGTCTAACAACTTCATAAAAACCAATAGTTATATTAGTGGACGCCATACCATCACTAAAATTATACAAAGCCTCTGCCCCTGAACTGTATGCTGTATAATAGTGTACTCTAATCATCTTGGTGGACAATTTTGTTCTTCTACCAAATTATAAACTGTTGTCTATTCTTATCTTTGTACCCACTAAACCACTACTTACCCTAGTAACTATTTGTACCTTGTTACTACCACTAGTAATTATACCTACATTTGAATTAGACCCATTCGGTACTTTATCAGATAATGATAAATCTGTAAAATTAACACCCGATACAGGAGTAGTTATATCACGAGTTGACATAGTTAGTACATAACTACCTAGAAACCTTTGATTTATACGAGTGTCGTTTATAGTCATGTTGATTTAAGATATTTCGTCTATTTGTAAATTAGTATTAGTATTGATATTATCCCTAGCTGCGTTTATCTTCGTGGTAGATTCAGCAGATGTATCTATGTTGTTAATAAGAGCAGTAATAGCAGTTAAATCCACAGTGGGGTCGTCTATTCCATTTATCAAAGTAGTAAGTACTGATTGTAAAGCATTTAACTTAGTGGTAGATTCAGCCGATGTGTCTATGTTTTCAATTAGAGTAGTCAATGCTGTTTGTACAGCAGTTAGTTTAGTGGATAACTCAGTTGATGTATCGATATTCTCAATCAGTGTAGTTATACCTGATAGATCAACAGCCGAGTCATCGATACCATTTATAAGAGTAGTTAATGCAGTTTGTAGAGCATTTAGTTTAGTATCTGTTTCAGCTGATGTGTCAATATTATTTAACAAAGTGGTTAGTACAGTTTGTAAGTTAGTTAGTTTAGTGGATAACTCAGTAGATGTATCTATGTTATCTAATAGAGTAGTGATACCTGATAAATCAGTAGCAGAGTCATCGATACCATTTATCAAAGTCGTAAGTGCCGTTTGTAAGTTAGTTAGTTTAGTGGTAGATTCAGCTGATGTGTCTTCATCTTCTATTTAAGGGGGGAAGGCGGGTGGGGGGGTGGGGGGTGGGGGGGGGGGTGGGGTGGTGGGGTG
>JAAHTH010000844.1_pt2 | contig 12277 bp, 6 predicted proteins | sample 6116091 | NCBI WGS metagenome assembly JAAHTH01 (sample SAMN13939990, study PRJNA603662) | sponge metagenome | isolation source: marine sponge | host: Mycale hentscheli | place: New Zealand | collected 2006
TTGGCCGGAATAACAAGAGCGGTAATCTCGTTCTGTAGTTCCTCCAGGGCGGCCTGGACGTTAGTCGCCAGGAGGGTCGCGTTCGAATTTACCGATAGACCAGCGGCATTAGCCGGGATGACCAGGGCTGCCGCAGCTGTGTTGATAGCGTTAATATCGCCTTGCAGTTCTTCCAGCGCCGTCTGAACGTTCAGGGCAGCAATATTGGTAATGCTCGTGATGTCCACGGCTGCAGCGTTAAGCGGGATGTTCCTCACAGCTGTCGCCAGACTTACGCTGAGAATGGTTATTTTATCCTGCAGCTCTACCAGGGCGGCTTCCACGTTGAGCGCCATTACATCGCCAGCGGCTGTCCGCGTAACACCAGTAGAGGGGATACGGTATTTATTGGATAGAGTGTAATCGGTGAATGAACGGGTGGCGACTTGCAGACGTAACGAACCCCCTGAAGGAACGGTAATGGTCTGGCCGGTCAGGTACCTGTCTGTCGCGGGGTCCGTATTGGACGCAGATGTCGCGCCTGATACATCCACCGGATTCCCGACGAGCGCGCCGCTGGAGTCCAACCGACTGATCACCATCGTCAAAATCGGAATCCCGGCGGCGACCTCGAAGAACAGGGGGCGTCCGCCAGTACCCGTGAACGGGTGGGAGAAGGGGAGCATTGGCGTAGGGGGTGCCGCCCCGTCTGATCGCGCAATGTTGGCGCCAGGTGCGTCGGCATAGGTCGCCGTTCCAACTTCCGTAATCTCCGTTAGCTTCCGTCGTTGGGGCGAAGTCAAGGCGCCTACCGAGCCGCCCAGGCTGAGCCCGTCAATCTCACCCTGGAGCTCGTTCAACGCTCCCTGCACGTCAGTAGCAGCGAGACTGCTGGTTGGGGCATTCTCAATGTCGACGGCGGTCAGATCGTTAATGTCGCCCTGCAGTTCCTCCAGGGCGTCCTGGACGTTAGTCGCCCGCAGGTCGGTGGTCTGCGCGCTGGCGAGGTCCGCGGCGGTTTCCGGAATGACATATCTGGCCACCGGGCTCCAGGCCGAAACACTGGTTCCGCTGGAAGGATCAAATGGCGCAGAAATAAACCACAACGTGTCGGGGCCCGTGGGCGCGGTAGTGGCCCAACCGGCCGCGTTGGCACCAGCCACCCCTCCGGACGGTGTCCACGTCACGTCAGTCGGGACAGCGGGTTTCACGGAGGCCCGGACAAACAGGTTAACCGTGTACGCACCTTGAGGGCCTTGAGCCCCTGCGACAGAGAACGTGACATCAAAATCAGTCATTGGTAAACTTAGACCTTCTTACAATAAGGATGAACCGGTTAACCCGGCTGGTCGTTCCGGAAGTGCCGGGGGCCCCATCGGAGTAGCGAACATATACCACAACCATGGGGACTTCGGTACTTATATCAGCGGTTATAGGGACCTGATACAAATTGGAAGGTAAAGTGAGGGTGAACGTGCCGCTAGGACCGTCCTTCACTGCTACAGTTGCGTCGCCTAATTTATTGGCGTCATAGCCGGTAGACATCGTATCAAACAGCGCTAAAGAGGAGACCGAGGTGGCGCGGGAAGTAGACTCCACATCGATGTGGTAGAACTCTGTACTCGCTTCCAGGGTGAACCCGGATATATTGACAGCTGTGCCCCCCGGATCACGCACGGTCCCTTCCAGTTGGAGCTGCTCCCCCTGAAGTACGTCCATGGCGATGACATTATCTGCCCCACCGAGATACTGGTTTATTCCTGAAATACGCATTATATTCCTCTATTAAGTAGTGTCTACCCACAACGCCGCTCCTTGTACAACCGCCTCGGCACCCGTTGTGTGTGCGATCGTGGCTTTGGGGCTCGACGTACCGTTATTTGTGAAGGTTACCGTAAGTGAGGTTGGTACAGTGCCCACGGAAGCTAAAGTTATAACAAAAGAGCTGTCCGTAGTCGCGCTCCGTGTGGCCCGGATGGTATGGCTGACATCCAGCTCCCCGTTACTGTAGAAATTCCGGACACTGGACAGGGTTAGTGCGGTAGGTACTGCCGCGCCCCCTCGTTTGACCCACATCAGCACGTCCGACCCGTTCGAATAGGCGCCGGTCCCGCCTGTATCACCGGTAGGACCAGCCACGGTTGAAGCCGCACCGGTATCGCCTTGGGGACCTTGGGGCCCGGTCAGTCGGAAAGAGGCACTGTAGGATACTGTATTGGTGTCAGCGGGATCTGTGGTGCGGGTCGACGCCCATAGGATATCATTACCCGACGGTACTGATGTAGACCAGTTGGACACGGTCCCTGCGGTAGGGGTACCTGGGTCAGAAGCAGACCTCCGATACAAGAGGCTCTGATATTTCCCCTGGTGTCCCCGGGGACCTTGAGGACCTGGCACCACGGAGTCAGCACCTGTATCGCCCTTATCACCTTTCTCCCCCTTATCACCTTTGTCGCCTTTAGGACCGGTCAGTCGGAACCCAGCGCTATATGTGCCATAAGATTGCGTTGCGGGGTCAAAAGTAGCGGTCGCCGCGTACAGATCCCCATCACCAGTGGTTGGTATAGAGAGAGACCAGCCGTTAAGCAGAGGCGAGGCGGTGTAAGGCGGGTCAGTAGTGCTCCGTCGGTAGACAGTAACCTGGTACTGCCCCTGGGGCCCTATCTCCCCCTGGAGCCCCCTGCCGCCTGTCTGGAAGGGGATACTCCATGCGGTCTTGACATCCGTTGCCGGATCGTAGACGGACGTCGATGCCCAAACGAATCGCGCATCTGTTTCACTCGCACCGGGCACAATGAGATGCCAACCGCCGGCATCGCGCCCCATTTCTAACTCGTTGGCCGAAGGATCCCAGGTTATGAATGTAGGTATCGCAGGTCGTGTCAGATCCCTCTTGTATATAGTGACCGTGTATTTCCCCTGTGCACCCTTTGCCCCCGTGGTCCCCGCGCGGAAGGGGGTGCTCCAGGCGGAGGTGCTCAGCTGACTAGCGGGGTTAAAGGTGGCTGTCGACGCCCACAAATCTACGGTGCCGGAGGGTACCGTCAACGTCCACCCGGAGGTGGTACCGGTTAGCGCGCCAGTAGACGCAGTCCATGTTGGACCGGGGGCGGTGGTGAGGGCCGTGGCGCTCCTCTTGTACAGGGTAACGGTGTAGCGCCCCTGCGGTCCTGGGTCTCCGTCGTCGCCATCCATACCGGGGGTGCCATCCGTACCCGCAGCGCCGGTGGCGCCCATCGCCCCTGCGGGCCCCATAGCGCCCGCCTGGAAGGGGGTGCCCCATGTGGATATGCTGGTGTTGTTCGCAGGGTCGAAAGTGGCGGTAGACTGCCACAGCGTGGTGGTGCCCGCGGGCACCGAGAGGGACCAGACGGCGGAACTACTCAGGGTGTTTGGGGGCGTCCACGTTAGACCGGAGGGGGCAGTAGGCGCCGACGCGCTTCGCCGATACACCTTGACGTCGTAGCGTCCCTGCGCCCCCCGAGGGCCTGCGGGCCCGGTGCCTCCCGTGGAACCCTGGGCCCCTCGGGAAAACCGGAACATGACGGCGTGCGTATTCGTCGAGATATCAGCAGAGCCATCTGTCTGCGCAAAGGATACTCTATCGACCGCGAATCCGTAGGAGTTTTCCCCTCTACCCCGGAGGGCGGTAACGGTGAAAGCCACCCATCGGCCACCGCTATCGTACCACGTGATAATGTCCCCGACAGCGATGGTATTCAAGAAGTCTGTACGCTGGGTGCCGTCGCTGGACGCCTGGTTTATCACTAATTCATTGATATGCGTCGCCGAGGCAGGGGAGGCAGTTATAGTGCTCCAGGATGCGGTCCCGGACGACGCTATCCCAACTGTTGTCTGGAATTTGTACCGACCCCCTCCATTGTTTGAACCACTTGTCTGCAGGGAGTTATAAGGAAGAGAAGTGGAGGAGTTAGGTATACCGGTAGAACCCTGGATACCCTGCACCCCCTGGGGCCCTATCGGACCCTGGATACCCTGAATACCTCTGGACCCCCGAGATATCCGCCAGGTAATGTTGTGGTCAGTGGTGGGGATATCACCCGTTCCATCGGTTTCATCAAATGAAACGATATCCACGTTGAAACCATAAACGTTGCCGACGGTGACCGCGCTGGTAACCACGAAAGACACCCATCGGCCACCGCTATCGTACCACGTTAGAATATCTCCGGATGTTACCTCGTCCCAGAAAACCGACTGGTCCGTCGCACCACTATCCGTCTGGTTTATAACAATCTCGTTGATGTGCGTCGCAGCACTGGTAGGTGCGGTGATAGCACTCCATGACGCCGTTCCCGAGGAACCGGACCCAGCCGTCGTTTGAAACTTATACCGCGCACCGCCATTAACGCTGCCGGTCGTCTGGAGAGAATGGTATGTGAAGGAGGTGGCCGAACTGGGTATGCCGGTTCTACCCCTATCGCCTTTATCCCCCTTATCCCCCTTATCGCCTTTCTCTCCCTTCGGGCCTCGATGACCACGGGAGAATATAAAGTTGGCGGCCATACTAGTTATATTATAACTCCCCTCCGCCTGATTAAAGGATATTAGGTCTACAGCGATATGGTAGGTACTACCTGTTTTTGATTTACCCCTTACTACGAAAGACACCCACCGCCCGATACTTTCGTACCACGTTAAGGAGTCCCCCGCTGTTATCCCATCTAAATAAGTAGATCGATCAACCCCGTTAGAGTCCGTCGAGCTTATGTCTATCTGGTTGATGTGCGTCGTCGCAGACACCGGAGCGGTGATCAAGCCCCAGGTGGCCGTCCCTGTACTCGGTGGTACCGTAATAAACTTGTAGGCGCCGTTTCCGGTGGCGCTAGAGGTTGGTCGTATGGCGTTATAAGGGAGGAAGACAGTTCCCCCTGGTACACCAGGGGGGCCTCGCCGCCCACCAGAGAACCGCCACGAAACAAAATCCGCAGTGGTCGATAAATTAGCAAAACCCCCCGCCTGATCAAACGCATCCCGGACGACATTGAAGGTATAGGAGTCCCCGGATTTGACGACGCTCGCTACTACGAAAGACACCCACCTGGTAGAGCTGTCATACCACGTTAGAGTATCACCGGGTTTAACCTGATCTAATTCCTCAGACCTATTAATGGTATCAAAGTCTGCTTGGTTAATCTCAATTGCACTTACATGATGCGTTGCCGTTGACGGAGCGGTAATAATGCTCCAATCGACCGTCGACGATTTGGCGGTGTTTGAGGCGTCAGGTTGGTACTTAAACGCGTATCGGCTATGCGCGTTAGTGAGGGTACTCCCAGTAACTGCTAGCTCATACGTTAGAATCGTAGTAGCTCCGGGCAGCCCCGGAGCACCGGTGGGACCGATAGGACCCGCGTGACCAACCCGCCCCATAGGCCCGATAGGCCCTATATGCCCGCGCGAGAACATAAAGGTAACGGGGCCCCCAGCGGCGTTTTGTGTTCCGCCAGATTGGTTAAAGGATACAAGGTCTACTGAGAGTTGGTAGGTGCTCTGGTATTTGCTTCTGCCGGTGATCATGTAGGACGCCCACCGCCCCGCACTCTCGAACCAGGTTATCGTGTCCCCCGATGTAATACCGTCATAATAGTCGCTCCGATTTACTCCGTTAACATCAGACTGGTTGAAGTCTATCTGATTGACGTGCACCGCCGCAGTAGGCGAAGCAGTGATGGCGTTCCAGGAGTTCGTACCGGTGCTGGGACTGCCCCCTACCGTTTGGAATTTATATGTCCCGACTCCACTAGTGCTATACTGTGTCTGCAACCCACTATAAGGGACCGCTACAGACCCACCGGGTAACCCAGCAGGCCCTTGGGTCGCGCGGGAGAATTGGAATCTAATAGTCTCGTTGAGGGCTAGATTCCGCGCACCCGCTGCTGCGTTCAACGTAGCCAGGTCCACACCGAACACGTAGGAACTACCGGTCTTTGTCGCAGAAGTAATCTGATAGGATACCCAGCGCCCCGGGACGCCATACCAGGTTACTACGTCCCCCGCTGTAATCGTGTCTAGGTAGTCTGCCCGATCAATACCGGTACTGTCGGTTTGGTTTATTACGATTTCGTTAATGTGTACTGCATAAGAAGTAGGGGCGATCATCGTATTCCACCCCCGTGTACCGGAGCTAGCCTGGCCGGCTACGGTCCGGAACTGGTACTGCCCCATGGTACTCGGCGTTTGCAGCTGCGGAGAATTGTAAGGGAGAGACGCCGAGAACCCCGGACGACCCGCACGCCCTTCTGGACCTCTAGCTCCCGTAGATCCGGTAGCCCCGGTGGGCCCGTTTATCGTGCGGGACAACCGCCATGTAATATCAAGATAATTCGGTATACCGACGATGTTGCCCGCAGACTGAAACTCGAATAGTTTAACATCAAACGAATAGTCTGTACCTTCCCTGACAGCGGAGGCCGTGACCTCAAACGCCACCCATTGGTCCTCATCCTCGTACCAGGTAATAATGTCACCCGAAGCCACCGCACCCAGCACTGACGATCGATCCACGGAATTTGTGTCTAGCGCATTAATTAATATTCTGTATATGTGCCCTTGCTGGCCAAAAGCTGTGGTAATTCTCCTCCAACTATTGGTCCCGTGCGGCCCAGTGACTAAAAACTTATATCGTCCAGCGGCATTTACGGGGAGATTCGCTGCGCGAATTTGTCTATAGGGGAGAATGATAGCGGCCCCCGGAATTCCTGGCCTACCCGCAGCCCCCGGAAGCCCCGCCGGCCCCATGGCCCCCGCTTGGAAGACCATGCTCCAGGTGGTTATCTCTGTATGCTTAGCGGGGTCAAAGTTAGCCATTGACTCCCACAACTGATCGGTCCCGACAGGGATATCCAGAGACCACCCGCCGACGTTAGTGCCGGTCAAGGTACCATCGGGCCGCCAGGTGACGTCCGCAGGCATGGGAGGAGTACTACTGCCGCGCCGGAAAATACGTACCCGGTAGGCCCCCTGATCCCCCTTATCACCGCTTCTACCGCGGGAGAACCTCCACGAAACCGCGTGCTCCATGGTGGGGGGCTCTTCCGTCCCCTTGAAATCAAGCAAATCCACCAGGAATCGGTAGGCACCATTGGCCTTGGTGCCGACACCTGTGATTGTGAAAGAAGCCCATGACGTACTACTGTTATACCAGGTTATAACGTCGTCTATCGCAAGCGTATCGAGATACGCAGTCTGATCCACCTGGGCGGCGTCTGTCTGGTTTATCTCGATTTCGTTAACGTGCATCGCCGCGGTCGGCAGCGCAGTAATGGTACTCCACTGTGTTGTCCCTTGGTCCGTTTGACCCCCCATTAGGTTAAACTTATAACCCGCTGCGGGCGGGGGACCGTCGGCAATCTGTATCTGATTATACGCCAGGGTGTGACCGTACGCGGGGCGCCCCTGGGGGCCTACCAGTGCCAGGGCCACGCGCCATGTGATATCGGTGTCCGTGGTAGGGATGTCGCCTGCGCCATCCGCTTCATCGGACCCGATAAGAGCCACACTAAACCTATAGATATCAGTGTCTTTAGAGGCTGCGGTGACTGAAAAAGAGACCCACCTGCGCTCGCTCTTGTACCAGGTGAGTATGTCGCCTGCCGCGACCTTGGCCAGGAGCGCGGACTGGTCGTCGTCGTCACCATCCGCCTGGTTGATAAACACCTCCGAGATACCGTCATCAGAGGTTATAACCGACCAATCAGACGTACCGGTACCCTGCACGCCAGAAGCCTGTTGGAATTTATACTGACCGTGATCGCTCGTTGTATCTGTGGCTTGTAGGGTGTTGTATGTAAGCAGGGAGGGTACCCCGGGGAGATCCGGGAGAGCCGGTCTACCTTCCTCCCCCGCGGGGGTAAGAGCTATGCGCCACGTAACGTCGCGGTCCACAGTGGGGATATCCTTTGATCCGTCCTCCTCGTCGAACCCGATAAGGTCTACGCTGAACTTATAGTACGTCCCAACCTTGCTGGACGCAGTGACCAGAAAGGACACCCACCGGCGGGCGCTATCGTACCAGGTGACAATGTCACCGGATCCAACTTTATCTAATAACGAGGATCGGTCCACACTGGTGCCCATGGTGTCCTCACCCATGTTGGTATCACCACCCATGTTGGTATCACCACCAGTATTGGTATCACCACCCATGTTGGTATCGCCACCAGTATTGGTATCACCACCCATGTTGGTATCACCACCCATGTTGGTATCACCACCAGTATTGGTATCACCACCCATGTTGGTATCGCCACCAGTATTGGTATCACCACCCATGTTGGTATCGCCACCAGTATTGGTGTCGTCTGGCGCATCCGGTGCATCTGGCGCATCTGGCGCATCTGGCGCATCTGGCGCATCCGGTGTGCCGCTGTCTTCCTGATGAAGGAAGATCTCGGAGATGGTGCCAGTGGCGGTTATGTCGGACCAGCTATCGGTCCCGGTCCCTTGAGCCCCCGAAGCCACCTGGAACTTATACTGTCCAGCGGCGTCCGTGACGTCGGCCTGCTGTAGCGAATTATAAGGCAGCAACACGGGGGAACCAGGTAGATCCGGTAAGGCCGGTTTACCCGGTTCCCCTTTTACCCCCGCACTCGGCGCCAGAGCAATACGCCACGTAATGTGGCTATCAGAATCATCGGTTCCGTGCATTCTCCCCAGTAGAATATCCGTAGAACCGTCTTCCTCATCAGACCCGATGAGATCTACGCTGAATTTATAGGTATTTACGACCTTGATAGAGGCGGTGACCAGAAAAGACGCCCACCGTCGAGCACTGTCATACCAGGTAATAATGTCACCGGGTCCGACCATGTCCAGAAGGGTCGACCGGTCAATGCTCGTCGCATCTGTCTTATTAATAAAGATCTCGGAGATAGCGTCGGGGGTCGTAATGGCCGACCACTGCTGCGTACCGATCCCCTCGGCCCCAGAAGCGGTCTGAAGCTTATATTGACCGAAGTCGTTAGCAAACCCTCCCCGTCGTAGGGAATCATAACTCAGAAGAGTCGGTACCCCCGGTAGGTCCGGCAGAGCCGGTCTGCCATCTTCGCCATCGGCACCGGGTGTCCCGGGAGTATCCGGTACACTCGCAGGTGTCGTAGGTATCGTAGGTGTCGTAGGTATCTTAATCGCAGGAGTGCCCGCAGGCCCCCTGGGTCCCCTGTCCCCCTTATCTCCTTTATCCCCCTTCTCGCCGGGTTCACCCTTCTCGCCACCGGATGGACCTATAGGCCCCTGAGGCCCTTGTGGGCCCGGTTCCCTGTAATCAATGGAGAAGTCTTCACTAGGGGTGAAGGTTACATCAAAATCCGTCAACTAACCCGCCTTTTACTACGAAGCCCACGATGGCCAAGGCAACCGCACCTACTACAACCCGGTTTAACCAGCGTTGAGACTCCAACTGCTGCTTCTGTACCTCGGCAATCGTGTTCAGTTTGGCGCGTACATCCGTAATAGCTATTTCCAGATTACGTATTCTGCCTTCGTGGGAGTCGTCTGTAGTCATGTTAATACTCAATATAGACAGCTCCGGGGCGTCCGGAGCCGTTCACGATCCCGCGGAGACCGCCGCGTGCCATCCACGGCGGTATGTCCCAGGTAACAAAAGCGGCGACTGCGGCTCCGGGGGTGGTACGGTCGCCGCGGGCGGTTACGATACCCAGGGCTGTATTGCCAAAAGTACTGTTGCCGCCGGATTGCCCATTATTGAGGCCCCCCGCTCCCACCACCACGGACATCGTAGCACCGGGCGTCGTCACATAGGAGCCCGTGATCTGGACACCACTTTCCCCACTAATGGTGGCGGTCCCGGCTTGACCCCCGCTGACGAGTGTAACCCTGATCAGTTCCACTAGAGGAGGCACTACCCAGGTGTAACTGCCTGCTACGGTGAAAGATTTAATATTTAAGGTTGATCGCCGGGCGTGACTCGCGTTGTTCTTCAGAGCCGTCACCAGCTCCGAAGTTAAAGGATCACCGGCGTCTGTGAGGAGGTTTGTGGGGTCTGTCCAAGGCATGTGTTCTGTGTCCTAGAAGAGCACGTACGGACCGGTGCCGTCGGTAAAGTCAGTACCGCTACCCACCAGCCAGGTACCATGGTCCTTCTGGGCCTGCGTCGCGTTGTTATAACTGGCAGGATAGTTGTCAGGTGCTATCCTGCCGAATCTACCACTGGCCAGCTCGAAACTCTGCGCCTTAATTTCTGTACGGGATCTGGCCCCATCTGTTTGCACTGAACGTACCTGCACAGTTGTCGGTACACTATCGCCACGGGCGTTTTGGGTCAAGCCGGTATGAACCCGCAGGATGTCCCCGGGGCCTATATATCCTGCGGACGCGTCCACGCTTAGCGCTATGTCGAACGGCGTGTCACGATAGCGTTTGAGAAGGCGGTCAGCGGAAATAGGTATATACACCGATCCGCTATCTGTCCCGAGCCAAGGCTGGAACACCTCCAATACCTGTTGTTGATCGTACTCGTTGTCCCCCTCGGAGCCAAGGTCTGCCTCCACATGCAACCTCGCATAGTTATCGGGATTATCGGTAGACCGAACAGAATTAAGAACACCACTATATATCCACACCTGGGACACTCGCTGGTCCGATACATCCTCGCGGCGGACTGTCCCCTCAATTATATCGTTCTCATCTGTCAGGGTCCTGGCTACGACGCCGAACTGCGGCCTGATTACGCGCACCTTGATCGTCTGAGTAGAATGGTCCCACCATATGAGCAGGCCCAACCGGGCTAACTCCCCGACAAGCTGTGCCACAGATCGCGGCTTCGGTACTGTACGGGTGGCTCTGACTGTCTGCAGATACGTTCGCAGTTCCGTCCTCCAATCTTCTACGGGTAGTTGAGAGACCGGTATGCGCGCTCCCTCCCGCAGCAGAGTAAACAACACATCGGCCACTTCCGCGTCATTAACATGAAAACACTCCTGCACGGTATCTCCCGGACTATGGGATCCGACCTCACTCCCGTCCACACCTCGGTGTGTCAGGGTAAAAACTTCCCCGACTCGGGTGAACCGCATAATCTCATCCCCCACAATCACGCGGCCCGCCGTAGCATATACGATCCCGATTCCTACGGGTTCTACAGTGAACGTGGTGTCCGTTGGTGCCAAACTATCCTGTAGCTCCCCTGTGGTTGGCCGGGGATACTGCGACAACTGCGCATCTGCCAGAATAAGGGGATCCTTACCCACTATTGTCACGTTGCCCCTGGAATCCGGGCCCTTCCATTCTGTTATGAGATAATGCCGTATAACCATGTCCGAGCGTGCGTCCCCTACAAAACCCGACAGTACCCGGAGCCGACGGCCGTAATAGTAGGGATTGCGCGCACGTAATTTACCGAAGAACGTACCATTATTGGTGTCATGTACCCGCTCGGATTGGTAGGGGTCTATTCCTGAGGTATCTCCAAACGTAAAATCCTGTAGCCGGACACGCGTGACATCCCGTTTACCCAGACTACCCAGATTCTTCGTACTCCGTCCAAAAGCCACCTCCGTGGAATCGATGTTGGCACTGATCAAGGCGGGAAATACCACCCTGTCTGTTATACCGGTGTTCTGGTTTTTCGAGAACGTGAACGTAGAGGTACCAAGACTGTAGTTAGGTTTATCCAGACACGTCTTGAATGTATTATAACATTGGCTCCCCAGGGGCGCCGAGGTGCCATTCGCCGCCGGCGCTGTGCACGCACCTGTCGAGTACGATAAAGCACACCTGTCCAATTCAACCTCAACAAGCTCGAGGGGTTGTCGCCCTATCGTAGTCATGTATAGAAAACTCTACCATCAAATGACAAATCCATTAAATCCAGGGTACCTGAATACGATGGAGTCACAACGCTATCCCTGGAACTTCTCCAAATATAATAGGAGTCGCCGGGGTTGCTCCGAGGGCGCCATGCAAAAAATACAGGAGCACCTGTGTTCCACCGTTGCAACAGTTGTCGCATGGTATCACGGGCGAAACCTGAGGGTAGATTGGATAAACTGAAGCTTATCCGGGAACCGGCAGAAGAGTACGAAGACCCCACGTAATTACCGCCCACCGTTATGTTAGTGTGAAGATCTATCTGGGTGGGAAGTATAATCGGGGTGAATCCGGAGAAGAATGGACGCGCCATAACAGTGTAATCACTGAACGTAATGTGCGACACCGTGTCTACGCCTTCCGTGTCGCTGACCAGCAGAACGCGCCAGTACCGCGCCGTGACAGGAGGGAAACGAAGAATGGCAGCATCTTTGCCAAGGGTCGTGTT
>JAAHTH010002949.1_pt1 | contig 12263 bp, 12 predicted proteins | sample 6116091 | NCBI WGS metagenome assembly JAAHTH01 (sample SAMN13939990, study PRJNA603662) | sponge metagenome | isolation source: marine sponge | host: Mycale hentscheli | place: New Zealand | collected 2006
ATATTCATAGCCCACCCTTATCAGAGATAAATCCTGAAATCAACTTGGCATTGCCGGCAAGAGTGTTTTCTTTGTCGACAGCAACAAAGCAGCACAAATAATTTTTACCTTCGAGAAAATGGGCTCTGAAACTGTCCTCAGTAAAAGGTGTTTCATGAGCGGTTGTTCCTCCGGCCTCGATGATGTCATTTAGGAGCTTGCATAATTCCGGAACATCATGAAGTTTTACCTCGCAAATTGTCAGTTTGCTGATACTTGAATGCATTTTAAGTTTTCCCTAGGGGATGATGTTCTTCCACCAATTGTTTGAGCCGTTCATCCAGGACATGCGTATAAATCTGGGTTGTGGAAATGTCAGCATGACCCAGTAATTGTTGTACTGAACGTAGGTCAGCTCCATTTTGCAAGAGGTGACTTGCGAAAGCGTGGCGCATTACATGGGGTGAAATTTTTGCCGCATCAAGATTTGCTCGCAATGCCAGATCTTTTAAGTCTCTTGCAAAAACCTGCCTCGCGTAATACCCTGTGGTAGAACTTGCCGGAAACAAAAATTTGCTATTTTCACCTTTCTGGCCAGCTTTCATGTGTGAACCATAAAGTGCAATTGCGTCTTTGCATCTTGCTGAAAGCGGTACGATGCGTTCTTTATTGCCTTTGCCAACGATAGTTAAAAATCTTCCGGATGCGTTTGCAGCTGTTTTGGGCAGGCTTACCAATTCACTGACCCGAAGACCGGTCGCGTAGAGCATTTCTATTAAAACAAATAGTCGAGCTGCCCGAAGTTTTTTTGTAGGCGTGCCTTTAGTGTTTTTTGCTTCATGTTCTGCAAGGCCGATTAATTGATCAACTTCTTCGATGCTCATGACTTTAGGCAAGGGGCGGCCTAATTTGGGGCTGTCCACGGTGCTGCAAGGATCATCGGTTCTAATGTCTTCAGCAAAAAGGAATTTATGAAATTGTCTTATGCTTGAAAGATGTCTTGCCTGTGTTGAAGCAGACAATCCTTCTGCGGACAGGTTTTGTAGGTGAGTTTCAACATGGTTGACTTGAGCCTTGGAAAACAGGGAACCTTTGTCCAGTAAATGCTCGCCATAGCTTCTCAGATCACGTTCATAGGATGACAGTGTATTTTTTGCAGCACCTCTTTCGGCGCTCATCATTTCAAGGAATGCTTCTATTAGGTGGAATTCTTTCAAGAGAAGCCCTTACCGTTGCGGATTAAGTTTCTTTGCGGGTATTTTCACAGTCATTTCTCTTGGTGTTGGCTCAACAAAAACTGTCAATGCAAACATACTGCCGTAGCCAATGCCTGCGACTATGCCAATAAAAATTAAAAATCTGAATAAACTGGGCACGTTTCCCCGTTGCCATTACTAAATCCACCTCCTTTATGTAAAACCATAAAGCAAATGGCAAGCCTCGACTTGCATTGATAGACTTGACCTCCTGCCACTTATGGTATCGAAAGGGCAAAACGAACAGATATTTAATGCAATGGCAAACCGAAGACAGTCCCGGGCAAATAGAATTTTATCCCAATTAGATGGGCGCAGCATTGTGTTTCTTGGCATGATGGGTTGCGGGAAATCGGCAATTGGTAAAATGGTTGCTCGACGACTTGGGCTCGAGTTCGTGGATGCAGATACCGAGATAGAAGTTGCGGCAGGCCGACCTGTTGCTGATATTTTTGAAGAATATGGTGAAGAAGAATTTCGTCGGTTAGAAGAAAAAGTTATTGAACGGGTGCTTGCTGAAAAGCCTGTTTTGTTGGCTCTTGGCGGCGGGGCTTTCATGGCTGAGCCAACACGTGAGATTATTGAGAAATACGGATTGTCGGTTTGGATTAAAGCTGATCTCAATTTATTGCTGGAGCGCGTTGGTCGCAGACCCGGCAAGAGGCCTTTGCTTAGCAAGGGAAACCCAAAGGAAATTTTCGAGAATCTTCTGAAGATTCGTGAACCAGTTTATGCTTTAGCTGAATTGCATATTGAATCAAAAGGCGGCACAAAGTCAGACATGCGCAATGTCGTGATGGATGCGCTTGATGAACATTTGAAGGTGCCGACATGAGCATGGCAGTTAAAGATTTGGTCAATGTGAACCTTGGAGATCGGTCTTATGCGATTAAAATTGGAAAAGGTGTTCTATCGCATATTGCTGAGACGGTTAAATCTGTTTCGGCTGATGCTCGTTGCGTGATTGTAACGGACACCAATGTCAATGTGGCTCACGGTGATAGCTTACGCGGGATTTTGGATGAACAGCAAATCCAACACTTCACTATAGAAGTAGAGTCCGGCGAAAAATCCAAGTCCTGGAGCGTATTTCAGCTGGTTGTTGATGATATTCTGGCAACCAAGCTTGAGCGCAATGATCTGGTTATTGCTTTTGGTGGCGGTGTTGTAGGTGACTTGGCTGGATTTGCTGCTTCCGTTGTGCGACGTGGCATGCGGTTTATTCAGATTCCAACCTCTTTGCTTGCCCAGGTAGACTCGTCCGTTGGCGGAAAGACAGGCATCAATTCATCTCACGGGAAAAACCTAGTGGGTGCATTTTATCAACCGGCAGAAGTGTTGATTGATTTGGATGTTTTAAAGACATTGAGCCCAAGAGAGTTTCGTGCTGGTTATGCAGAGGTTGCCAAATATGGGTTGATAAAATATCCAGATTTTTTCAGCTGGCTGGAGCAAAATTATGGTGATGTTTTTTCTCATGGAGGAGCTTTGGCAACGGCGATAAGGACGTCTTGTGAGGCAAAGGCTGAAATTGTTGCTGCTGATGAAACCGAAGCAGGGCAACGTGCCTTGCTCAATTTAGGGCATACCTTTGGACATGCGTTAGAGGGATATACAGCTTACGACGGTACACGTTTGGTGCATGGAGAAGGTGTTGCTATTGGCATGGTGTTAGCGCATCGATTTTCCAATCGACTGAACCATTGCTCTATGGACGATGTTTCCCGTGTTGAAGCGCATTTAAAGGCCGTAGGTCTTCCAACGAACATATCGGACATTCCGGGCGAGCAACCGGGCGTTGAAACCTTGATGAGCTTTATTGCACAGGATAAAAAGGTCAAACGCGGAGCTTTAACCTTTATCCTTACAAAAGGCATCGGGAAGTCCTATATTGCAGACGATATACCTCCATCAGAGGTTTCGGGATTTTTAACGGAACAAATGACTAAATGACAACAGCTTTTTGGCTAATCTTTTTTGCAATCATTCTTTTAATTGCTTTATCAGCCTTTTTTTCCGGCTCGGAGACAGCGCTTACAGCCGCCTCTCGAGCCCGTATGCATCAACTTGAGAAAAATGGTGATAAGCGCGCATCTGATGTGACTGAGCTCATAGAAAACCGTGAACAATTAATCGGGACGCTGCTAATTGGCAATAATATTGTCAATATTTTAGCTTCCGCATTGGCGACCAGTTTCTTTTTGACTTTATTTGGTGAAGCTGGTGTTGCGGTCGCAACTTTGGTGATGACCATACTTGTTGTTATTTTTGCAGAAGTAATGCCCAAGTCAGTGGCACTTGCAAATGCAGACAAATTTGCTGTGACCGTTGCTCCTGTCATTCGTATCCTGGTGATTATTTTTGCGCCGCTTGCAAAGGCCGTCGGGTGGTTGGTGCGCAGAATTTTGAGCCTGGTTGGAGCTCCTATTGGTAGTGATGATCTTTTGACACCGCATGAAGAATTGCGCGGGGCGGTGGAGCTGTTACACCGCGATGGATCGGTGATTAAAGATGATCGAGACCGTTTAGGTGGTATTTTGGATCTTCACGAGTTGGAAATTTCTGACGTGATGATCCACCGCACAAATATGGAAAGTATCAATGCGGATGATGCTCCTGAACAGATTGTTAAGCAAATTTTGGCGAGCCCCCATACGCGCATTCCGCTTTGGCAGGGTGAGAATGACAATATAATTGGTGTTATTCACTCAAAAGATATTTTGCGAGCGCTTGCTGGTAAACATAAAAATCCAAAAACGCTTGATATCAAGAAAATTGCTTCAAAGCCGTGGTTCGTGCCTGAAACAACTACTCTAAAAGATCAGCTCAATGCTTTCCTTCGCAAACAAGCCCATATCGCGCTTGTAGTCGATGAATACGGTGAAGTGGAAGGGCTTGTGACCCTTGAAGATATTTTGGAAGAAATCGTTGGTGAGATCGCTGATGAACATGATGAAGAAGTATCTGGCGTGAAAGTACAGTCAGATGGTTCCTGGATTGTTGAGGGGGGAGTGCCTCTTCGAGACTTAAATCGGGCGCTGGATTGGAATTTGCCGGATGAAGAAGCGAATACCGTTGCGGGTCTGGTCATTCATTCTGCGCAGATGATTCCGGAAGAAAAGCAGACATTTACGTTTTATGATAAGCGATTTGTGGTCTTGAAACGCGAAAAGAACAGAATTACGAGTTTACGCATAAGGAATTTGTGACGATTTGTTGCGAATCCTTTCTGCATCTGTTTTATGGATGCAAATATTCAACCTACCCATAAGTGTGGATTTTAATGGTAAGTTATTTAGAATTTGAAAAGCCTGTTGCAGATCTTGAAGGTCAAATCAGAGAATTACGCAGTCTTGTAGAGCAAGATGAAACAGTTGATCTTAGCGATGATATTGCACGACTTGAAACCAAGTCTGCTGATATTTTGAAAGGTCTTTATTCAAAACTGACACCTTGGGACAAGACCCAGGTTGCGCGTCATCCTGATCGCCCTCATTTTTTTGATTATCAAAAAGCTATGATTGATGATTTCACGCCACTTGCAGGCGACCGCTATTTTGGTGAAGATCATGCGATTTTTGCTGGCTTTGGGCGTTTTGAAGGGCGTTCTGTTGCTGTTATTGGCCAGGAAAAGGGCATGAACACAGAAACCCGCCTGAAGCATAACTTTGGGATGGCAAGACCAGAAGGATATCGAAAAGCCATTCGAATTATGGATATGGCTGAGCGTTTCAATTTGCCGGTTATTTCCTTGGTGGATACAGCCGGTGCTTACCCTGGTCTTGGTGCTGAGGCACGTGGGCAGGCCGAAGCGATTGCGCGTTCAACCGAAAAATGTCTGACGCTCGAAGTGCCAATGGTTTCAATTATTATTGGGGAAGGTGGTTCTGGGGGTGCAATTGCAATTGCGTCAGCCAATCGCGTCTATATGCTTGAGCATTCCATATACAGTGTAATTTCACCCGAAGCCGGGGCATCCATCTTGTGGCGTGATCCTGCACGGGCCAAAGATATTGCAACATCAATGAAGATTACCGCTCAGGATTTGCTTGAAATGGGCATTGTAGATGGCATTATTCCTGAACCGTTGGGCGGCGCTCATCGTGGTCATGATGCTGTGTTTGATGCTGCCAAAACTCAGATTTCGGATGCCTTAAAAGAATTTGAAAATATGAGCGGTGCAGATATCAAGCGAGCGCGACAGGACAAATTTTTGGCGATGGGTCGCAATTTATCCTAATTTGCATGATTTTTGAGTTCCGCTGACAATATTGTGAGCAGGGTTTAGTAATGGCTTGTCAATTGATATGCCTTATATCATCTTATGAACGATGTTATTTTGACGGAAAATCATGCGACGTAGAGCTTCAAAAAATATTGCTATTTTGTTTGCCGGTACGCTGCTTGCAGCCTGTAATGGTGTTTTGGATAGTGGCATTCCAAAACATGAACGTCCTGTGCCTGCTCATCTCACAAAAATTATGAAAACCAAGGGTATGAGCCTTGGCGCACCCATTATGTTGCGGATCTTCAAAGAAGAAAACGTAATGGAAGTGTGGAAGCAAGACTACAACAAGCGGTATTCGCTTTTAAACTCATATGAAATTTGTAAGTGGTCGGGGAAACTTGGTCCAAAATATAAAGAAGGTGACCGTCAGGCTCCTGAAGGGTTTTATCATGTCACCAAAGGCTTGATGAATCCAAATTCCAGTTATCATTTGTCATTTAATCTTGGATATCCAAACGTTTATGACCGCTCGCACAATCGCACCGGTTCATATTTGATGGTGCATGGAGATTGTTCCTCGGCGGGCTGTTATTCAATGACAGATGAATACATAGAAGAAATTTATGCCTTGGCGAGAGAATCGTTCAAAGGCGGCCAAAAAGCATTTCAGGTACAGGCATTTCCGTTTAGGATGACTGCTGAAAACATGGCCAAAAAGATCAATCACCCCAAATTTGAGTTTTGGAAAATGCTCAAGGAAGGGAGTGATCATTTTGAGGTTACCAATAAGCAACCAAAAGTGGATGTTTGTGAAAAGCGTTATGTATTTAACCGAATTGTGGATGAAGGTGAGAAGTTTAATTCACGTCTTCAGTGTCCGCCGGCAAAAACTTCAAAAAGCCTTGCACTTGCCTTTAATGAAAAACAGTCAAAAGATCAGGCCATATTTGATAAAATACTGAAGCGAGCAGCGGCTAGTCCGTTTGTGAAGCCTGAATATAAACCGCTAACCACCAATCTTTCCATCAAGGCCAATCCAACAATTGGTACGCTTGCAATTCTTGAACCACCAAAGCCGCAGCCAGTTGTTGTTCCAACAACTGCACCTGAAACTGCTGCAACGGTTGGCGAGACGGCTTCTGAACCTGTAACGACGCAAGAGTTTAATCCGATCAGTAGTGAAATTGTAAAGATTGACCCGGCAACGAATGCTCCTGTGTCACAGCCACAAGCCATTAATGTTGAAGCTCAGAATGTTGCGGTGCCTCAATAAGCTCAAAGAATTGATTCTTCTCAGTAATTTTAAAGCTGAAAATTAGGCGAAACGACCATGACAATGTTTGAATTTTTTGCCTGAGCCACACGGACATGGTGCATTTCGGCCAACATTACCCCAACTCGCAATGGTTTCAGCATCTACTTCAGGAATATCTGAACCCATATTTTCATTTTGTTGTTCAATGAATGCTGCTTGCTCTGCAGCGGTTTGCTCTTCCTGGCTAACCAGCGACACCCGCATCATTTGAGCGGTTACAGCCTGGCGAAGGTTGGTCAACATGCTTTGGAAAAGTTCAAAACTCTCTGATTTATATTCCTGAAGCGGATCACGCTGAGCATAACCACGAAAACCCACAACTGAACGCAGATGATCCAAAGCTACCAGGTGTTCACGCCACAAGTGATCAAGTGTTTGAAGCATAACAGATTTTTCAACATATTCACTTACGTCAGGGCCAAAATCTTCAAATTTCTTCTTTGAAAATTCATCCGATGCATCGGTGATGCGGTCTATGATCTGTTCTTCATCAATGCCGTCTTCATTCGCCCATTCAACAATCGGAAGTTCAAGGTTTAAATACTCCTGGACTTCATGTTGAAGGTTAATTGTATCCCATTGTTCCGGATAGGCTTTTTCAGGAATATGCTTTGCAACAACATCTTCGATAACCTCATGGCGCATGTCTTCGACCGTTTCGCTTAGGTCTTCGCCTTTCATCAAATCCTTACGTTGATCAAAGACCTCTTTACGTTGGTCATTCATAACGTCATCGAATTTAAGAAGGTTCTTACGAATGTCGAAGTTGCGTGCTTCAACTTTTTTCTGGGCTTTCTCCAATGCCTTATTGATCATTGGATGCATGATGGCTTCGCCATCTTTCAGGCCAAGTTTTTGTAGCATTCCATCCATGCGGTCACCGCCAAAGATGCGCATTAGATCATCTTGGAGGGACAGGAAGAATTTTGATTGTCCAGGGTCGCCCTGACGGCCTGAGCGGCCTCGTAACTGATTGTCGATACGACGGCTTTCATGGCGCTCTGTTGCAATAACAAAAAGGCCACCTGCAGTAATTGCCTGTTCTTTCGCTGTTTCGATTTCCGACTTGATTTTTTCTTCAGCTTTTTTGCGTTTTGCAGGCGTAGCATCTTCCGGAATTTCTTCTGCGGCGCGCATTTCAAAATTGCCGCCAAGTTGAATGTCTGTTCCGCGACCGGCCATGTTTGTAGCAATGGTGACTGCGCCCGGAACTCCGGCAGCGGCAATAATTTGTGCTTCCTGTTCATGGTGACGGGCATTGAGAACTTTGAAGTCTTTCAGACCTTGGTTTTTAAGAAGTTCCGCCAACATTTCCGATTTTTCGATTGATGTTGTTCCAACCAATACGGGTTGATTGCGCTCGCGGCATTCGTTGATTAGCGCTGTTATTGCCTGAAATTTTTCATCGACGGTACGATAAACTTCATCATCATCATCAATACGCGCAACTGGCAGGTTGGTAGGTATTTCAATTACGTTAAGGCTGTAGATGTTGCCAAATTCTTCCGCTTCGGTCATGGCAGTACCTGTCATGCCGGCAAGCTTGTCGTACATGCGGAAGTAATTTTGGAATGTAACCGAAGCCATGGTCTGGTTTTCTGGCTGAATAGTTACACCTTCTTTTGCTTCAATCGCCTGATGTTGTCCCTCACCATAGCGGCGACCTGGCATCATGCGGCCGGTAAATTCATCAATGATCATAACTTCATCATTGCGTACAATGTAGTCTTTATCCTTGGTGAAAAGTTTATGTGCCTTTAGAGCATTATTGATGTGGTGTACGATGGTGACATTATCGATGTCGTAGAGCGTTTCACCTTTTAAAAGACCTGCAGCCTTTAAGCTTTGTTCAAGTTTTTCGTTACCATCTTCGGTGAACGTTACAGAGCGTTGTTTTTCGTCAAGTTCATAATCGTCATCGCCGATTTGGGGAACAAACCCATCAATAGTTGTGTAGAGATCAGTTTTGTCATCCAGCGGACCAGAAATAATTAGCGGCGTACGTGCTTCATCGATGAGAATGGAATCCACTTCATCAACGATTGCATAGTGGTGATCGCGCTGAACCATGCTTTCGAGGTCATATTTCATATTGTCGCGAAGGTAGTCGAAGCCAAATTCGTTGTTGGTTCCGTATGTAATGTCACAATTGTAAGCGGCTTGACGGTCATCATCCTCGATACCGTTGATGATAACGCCTGTGGTCATGCCCAGGAATTTGTATATTGCGCTCATCCACTTGGCATCACGCTCTGCAAGGTAGTCGTTTACAGTAACAACATGGGCACCTTTTGAGGGCAAAGCATTTAGATAAACAGGAAGTGTAGACATAAGGGTTTTACCCTCACCAGTGCGCATTTCAGCGATGTCACCGTCATGCAAAATCATGCCACCGATCAGCTGCACATCAAAGTGGCGCATGCCAAGGGTTCTTTTTGAGGCTTCTCTGACAACTGCAAAAGCTGGAACCAGAAGGTCATCAACCGTTTTGCCGTCCTCAAGCATTTTGCGGAATTCTTCTGTTTTGGCTTTTAATTGCTCATCGGAAAGAGCTTCCATCTCTGGCTCTGAAGCGTTGATAGCCTCTACAGTTGGGTAAAGTTTTTTGATTTCGCGATCGTTTGACGATCCAAAAAGTTTACTAGCTATTCCACCAAAAATGCCCATGCGGCCTCTCAAAATAATTTGCTGTCTGAAAATCAGAGCTGCTTTAACGTCTATATGTACGGTTTGCCATAGAAAAACTAGGTTCAGAAGGTAAATTACACGAAAGTGTGCAACAGAATCTGGACGACCGGACAAAGGACAGATAAGAGGGACGTCAACTGATGTCAAAGATTGCCATTGTTTGTATATAATTTACTCTTACATAGAGTACTTACAGTTTTACCATTTAAGGCCTAATAGGAGCCAGTATGTCCAAATTCAAACTACCTGCCAGCAGCCGAAATATTGTTCTAGCCGTTGCAATTTCTTGTGCAGCTATCATTCCTTCATTTGCCCAAGAAACCAAGGAAACTGTTATAGTCCGGGTTAACGGAGTTGAGTTAACTGATCGAGAATTGGCTTTGGCAGAAGTGGATTTATTGGAACAGTTTGCAGAAGCACCTGCTGATCAGCGTCGTGCAATGATTTTAAATGCGCTTTTGGATATTAAGGTCCTTGCTCTAGCTGCAGAAGAAGCAGGCCTTGCAGATGAAGCAAATTTTAAAGCCCAAATGTCATTTAACCGGGCACGTGCGCTTCATAATAATTATTTCCAGTCAAATGCGTTAAATGTCATCACTGAAGAAGATTTGCAAAAGCGCTATGATATTGAAGTGAAGAGTATTCCTGTATAGCCAGAAGTGCGAGCACGCCATATTTTGGTTGAAAAGGAAGAAGACGCAAAAGCAATTATAGCGGAACTCGATGGTGGAGCTGATTTTATTGAATTGGCAAAAGCTAAATCAACGGGCCCAAGTGGCCCGCAAGGTGGCGATCTTGGATACTTTGGTCGTGGGCAAATGGTTCCTGAATTTGAAGCAGCAGCTTTTGATCTTAAAAAAGGTACCTACACCAAAGAACCAGTTAAGTCGCAGTTTGGATATCACATCTTTTTCAAAGAAGATCAGCGTGACAGCCAGCCACCAAGCTTTGAGCAGGTAAAAGGCCAAATTCGTCAGGCATTGGCACGTGAAAAGTATTTCCTGCTTACACAAGGTGCACGCGCAAAATTTGAAGTTGAAATTCTTGATGAGGATTTAAAAGCCAAGCTAGACGCGTTACAGTCGCAGTAGAGTAATATTAATTACCGATTGAAGAGTAAAAATGACTGAAAAAGTTTTTCCCCTTGCGCCTAAATTATATCCCGAGCTGCCGATATTAAAGGGTGTAAAACTTGCAAGTATTGAAGCGGGCATAAAATATCATGGGCGTAAGGATTTGTGTCTCATGGTGTTTGACAAACCGGCAGAAATTGCTGGTGTTTTTACGAAATCCAAATGCCCGTCAGCGCCGGTTGATTGGTGCCGAAAGCATTTATCAAAGGGCAAGGCCAAAGCGATTGTTATTAACTCCGGTAATGCAAATGCTTTTACGGGCCAAAAGGGAATAGAATCCACTGCACAAACTGCCAAGGCAGCAGCAGGTGTTCTGAATTGCTCTGAAAAATCAATATTCCTTGCTTCAACCGGTGTTATTGGTGAACCACTGAATGCTTCCGGGTTTGACGAAAAACTTCGAATGGCAAATGCTGTTTTGAAATCAGACAGTTGGCATGAAGCAGCTCAAACCATCATGACAACGGATACGTATCCAAAACTTGCAACCCGAGCATTTGAGGTTGATGGAAAGTCATACCAAGTCAACGGTATTGCCAAAGGTTCTGGCATGATTGCCCCGGATATGGCGACCATGCTTTCATTCATTGTGACTGATCTGGCGATCGACAATAAAATTCTGCAAAAGCTTTTGTCTCGCTACACCAAGACTACTTTTAATTCGATTACAGTTGATAGCGATACTTCAACCAGTGATACTGTTTTATTGTTATCTGTGGGTGAGGGGCAGAAAATCTCTTCATTGAAAGATAGCAAATTGGAGGGTTTTAAAGCCGCTCTTCATGAAGTTATGCATGAATTGTCAATGCTATTAGTCCGTGATGGTGAAGGTGCAACTAAACAGGTTTGTATTGAAGTTACTGGCGCAAAGAACAAAAGCTCTGCGCGTAAAATTGCCAAGGCAATTGCCAATTCTCCCTTAGTTAAGACTGCAATTGCGGGTGAAGATGCAAATTGGGGCCGTATTGTTATGGCTGTAGGCAAAGCAGGTGAACCGGCCGAACGGGATTTGCTGACCATAAGCTTTGGTGATGTTACGGTTGCGCGGAATGGCGAGCGTGTTCCAGACTACAGCGAAGAAGCGGCATCCAATGTTATGAAAGCCGATGAAATTGATATATTGATCGATATTGGTCTTGGCAAAGGTCATGCCAAGGTTTGGACTTGTGACCTTACAAAAGAATATGTAGCCATAAATGGTGATTACCGGAGTTAATTCTATGCTTGGATTGGCACAAGTAAGAAGACTTGAAGCAGTAAGTTTTAGGTCTTTTCCCTTAACCTCTACACATTATGATGGTACCTGGGCTATTCGCCTTACGGCTGGTCACCCTGCAAAGCGTTTGAATTCTGTCAATCCGCTTGATCCATCTGATCATGCCTATATTGATGCACGTCTTGAGCTTGCGAAGCGAAAATTTGAAAGTTTTGGACGGGAGTTGGTTTTTCGCCAATCTCCGCTAGCGCCGCCTGAATTGGAAGATATTCTCGATGACCGTGGTTGGGTTCGGTTTGATGAGAGTATTGTCATGATGCTGGATTTGGACCGAGTTGATTTATCCGAACATGTTGATCATGTGCCCATGAAAGACATTGGGTACTGGGTTGATTCATTTATACTCCGAGTCCTTGAAAATCTGATTATTTGGGGTTGACGTTTCAGG
>JAAHTH010002950.1_pt1 | contig 12263 bp, 7 predicted proteins | sample 6116091 | NCBI WGS metagenome assembly JAAHTH01 (sample SAMN13939990, study PRJNA603662) | sponge metagenome | isolation source: marine sponge | host: Mycale hentscheli | place: New Zealand | collected 2006
CTATAAGGAATGGCCGATTTACTAATTGTCACTCACACTTTGAATACACACTCCAATAACAAAAAAATGAAAATGTAATCACAAAGAAAGATTAGAGGTATAACTATATTGTCTATTACAATAGCCTTTTGTCTTACAAAAGTATTTTCACAAGAAAAATCCAGTGATCTCCAAATCGATAGAATATTCGATAATGTAGAAAAGAAGGTAACAAAACAGATCCAAATTCAAATGAAAGAGTTACGAGAACTTCTGCTCAAATTAAAGGAGGAAAAAGCTGCTTTCCAAGAAAAGGTGGCAGATTTAATTAAATATCAACAAGTGAAACTTACTGTTCTTTAGAAGAAAAAAGAGACAGTGTCAGGAACAATTACCTGTACTATAAAATCCAAATATGGCTTTGAGGCTGTAGAATGGGATTTTTCAGGAGAAGCAAAAGTTGCTGATTCTCTTGGTGATATACACAGTGGAAAAGTTACTTATTCCCGGAAGCATGATGGATCAAACAGAGTCAATAATTTCGTCAAATACCCTAACCTGAATAATTCATCAGTATTCTGCTGCGAGGCCTAATCTCTGCTCAAATAAGCCGATTAGCTCACAACACATCTCAGTGAATGAAAATTCACTTTCGCCGTAAAAATTTCTCTAATCAATTTATTATGAGCGAGTTAAGCGCTCTCGCGACGAATCGCATGAATTAATCAGGCTAAACTTTTTTTGGAGTAGATGCATCAGAATTTACAATTTTCTTTGATGGTAGTTCATCTCGAGTCATTGGTATTGGATGCAAGCACGACAATGGAAAATACCATTCAGAACAATTTCATGGAAACGATCCAGTTGAATGCACTAATTTGTAAAATGTAGATAATCACGGGTGATTAATAGGTTAGCGCTATACACAGTATTGCGATTTTAAAATTCGGATGAACTTAACCGGCTTTGCCGGGATAAGGTTTGTAGTCCCGTCCCGCAGTCGCGGGACGGAAGCCTCAGATGAGCTTTAGCGAGTCAATAGTAGCACGCACTCGCTGAAGCGTCGTTAAAACTTCCGTCCCGCGACTGCGTGGAACGGGACTACAAACGCACACTCTTCCAAGATAATAATTTCACTGAATATATATATTTTCTTTCAATATGGTTACGATCAGAAGTACATTTTAACTCCTTAATATTTTGGTGTTTCATTTAATTTATGAACAGTTGCGAATTATGGTTAAACCACTAGTTGAATTAAAGTCTTATAAATTAGACCTTCCTGACAAGGGATTTCAGTTAACATCCGGCGAGTATCTTAAAGAAATTGATGTTGCCTACGAAGAGTATGGCAATTTGGCAGCAGATAAATTAAATGCGATCTATGTTTGTCATGCATTGACGGGTGATCCTCATACTGCATTTTACAATCATGAGGATGATAAACACCCGGGATGGTGGGATCCGATGATTGGCCCGGGAAAGCCGATTGATACCGACAAATATTATGTTATTTGCGCAAACATATTAGGCGGCTGCAATGGAACCACTGGTCCCACATCGATTAATCCCGATACCAACGAACCCTACGGCGCCTCATTTCCAATGGTGACAATTAAAGATGTTGTTCATGTTCAGAAACTGCTTCTGGATCAATTGGGAATTCCTGAATTATATTGTGTTATCGGCGGATCAATGGGCGGCATGCAGGCATTGGAATGGAGTATTGAGTATCCAGGCTATGTACATCGCTGCGTCTGCATTGCATCTGCAATTAGTCTGACGTCGCAGGCATTGGCCTTTGATGTTATTGGGCGGCAGGAAATTGAATCGGATCCGGAATGGCACGACGGCGCCTATCTTCAAATGAAATCCAAACCGGTTAAAGGATTGTCCAGAGCGCGACAAATTGGTCATGTAACCTATTTATCATCCTCATCAATGGATAAAAAATTCGGTCGGAAACGGCAGGAAGATAAACAGTTGACGCCGACAGGTAAGTTTTCGACTAATTTTCAGGTGGAATCATATCTAAATTATCAAGGGCGAAAATTTGTTGATCGCTTTGATGCAAATTCTTACTTATATGTTAGCCGTATGATGGATATGTTTGACCTGGAGAAAGAACACGGGTCGATTGAAAATGCGTTTCGGTCAACGCAATGCCATTTTTTGATCGTTTCAATTAGCACCGACTGGCTGTTTCCCCCATCTCAACAACTCGATATCGTTTCTGCACTCATAATGAACCGAAAGTCCGTGAGTTATTTTCAACTGGACTCTCAGTATGGTCATGATGCATTTTTGATCGAATACGATGTATTGGGAAAGGGAGTTGATGCGTTTCTTAACGGCGGTGATGTTGATGAGGAGACCAATGTCATCGATGAAACAGAATTTGCACAAATATCCTCACTGGTCGATAATGACAGTCACCTTCTTGATGTCGGCAGCGGCGACGGCGCAGTGATGTGGGCATTGAAAAAAACGAAAAATGTGTCCGGAATTTGTCTTGATTTAGATTTTGATAAAGTCGTGGAATGTATGCGTAAGGATTTGCCTGCGATCCAACTTGATGTTGACGCCGGATTGGGCATCATTGCGGACGACACGTTTGATTGCGTTCTTCTTAATGAAACCATCCAGCAGTTGCGCAGTGCATTACAGGCCGTAAAACAGATTATTCGTATTTCTAACAATGGCGTTGTCAGTTTTCCCAATTTTGCTTATTTTGTTTATCGATTATCTCTGTTTTTTACCGGGAAATTGCCGGTGTCCGGTTCGCTTCCGTTTGAATGGTATAATACTCCAAATATACACTTGGTAACCGTAAAAGATTTTCAATATCTTTGTGAAAAGCACACGATAAACATTGAGGAAATTAACTTCCAATCTGACACTGTTTTAGGGAGTCTTTTTATTGCTCTTGGTTTAACTAATCTTGGCAGCGAACGAGCCATCGCAAAGATCAGCCGGTCAAAGAAGTGATCATTGTTGCTTCAGGTTCATTGATTCAGACTCGCTGAAAAATTCATCCTTTTATGATTGGGACATCATAGTTGTTGAACAGCTGGTCTTTTGTAATGATTCGTAATTTTCCCATGGTTGCTTGAGCAATTTGAATCCGATCGAATGGATCGCCGTGATAAAGGGGCAATTCTGTAACCATCAACGCGTGAGTAAATGTTATGGGTAGAATAAAACGATTTAGAATTAACGTTTCTTCCAGGTTGTAAGGAGCTTCAAGTTTACCCAATGATTTCTTAATTGCGATTTCCCAGGCAACGGCAGTGCTTACGAAAACTGTATTTTTGCCATTTTTAATAATACTTCTGGCTTGTGTATTAATTTTTTGAGGATTCTCCAACCACCATATTAATATATGAGTATCAATGAGAATATTCATTACGGTTTCCATTGAATACGTTGAGAATTTCATTTGGCAATATATCAAAATCATTCGACATTTTTACCTGCCCTTTCCATTGGCCGCCTTTTCTATCTTTATTGTTTAATGAATAAGGTATTATTTTGGCAACGGGTTTCCCCGCCTTTCCAATAATTATTTCTTCACCTGATTTTACTCTATTTATCAATTTAGACAGGTTCGTTTTTGCATTATGAATATTAGTGATTTGCATTAGGTTTAGCTTCCTTTTAAATTAGCTTATCCAGACCCCGTTCGGAAAGGTATAGCAACCGTGCTTTTGCCTGTTTCGAATGACGTTTTCGTTTTAACGGCAATATCGTCAATGCTGAGCATCGGATTCGCGCCGACAAGACGAAAAATTATCGCGCTACTGCGGGAAAGTTGGCTCCCAACGCGGTTCACGATATCTTTTCGATTCAGATCTAGCTAAGCTTAGCCTGAATAATTCATCAGTATTCTGCTGCGAGGCCTAATCTCTGCTCAAATAAGCCGATTAGCTCACAACACATCTCAGTGAATGAAAATTCACTTTCGCCGTGAAAATTTCTCTAATCAATTTATTATGAGTGAGTTATGTGCTCTCGCGACGAATCGCATGAATCAGACTAAATGAGCTGTGATAAAAATGTAGATGCCGGAACACGGACTGGACGGGTTGTCTGAAAACAGTCCACATCAACATATTCAGCATCCATCGCTAGCTGAAATGCGTGTGCAGCTCCGATTCGTTCCTGAAAATATGCCAAATTAGGATTTAATTTTTTGTCGGACGTCTTAACTTCAACAAGGATCCATGGCTGATTATTTTTTGTAACTAAAAAATCAACTTCGCGTTGATCCTTTGTACGAATATAATGCAAACCGTATTCGCCAAATCCGCAATCCTGCCACCAATGAACAGCTTTTAATAAATGGCTGGCCACAAAGTTTTCGTTTCTACTTCCCTCTGCTCCAACCAAAGACCAATCCCATAGATAAATCTTTGGATTCTTTAAAAGGCTTCTTGAAATATTCGTTGACCAGGGACGAATACTAAAGGAGAAATACAATGACTCCAATGCACCTATCCAACGTCGGATGGAATCCTCTGAAGCCCTTATTCTTCGCGAGAAAGAGGCATAATTAATCAATTGTCCAGACTGCTGTTTTAAAAATTCAGATAGTAGTTCAACCTGACCAATTTCGTATATTTTTGTTAAATCTCTTATATCCTCACGAAAAAGAAGTTGTAACCGTTGTTTTTTCCATCGGTTATAAAATTTAGTGTTTCTTCTTATGAATGGATCGGGATAACCGCCAAATTGACGTAATGCAACAAAGTCGTCATCATCAATTTTTTGGGGCTGACTATATTCTGAATCTATGACGTCTGTTCTAACAATTTCGCCAATTGAAAGCGGATGCATCCGATACATAAAATATCGTCCCATCAAGCTATCATTTCCCTTTTGGTATAAGTCCAGACGTGCACTTCCCGTAACTATAATCTTGAAGCGGTTTCGGCCAAAGGAATCGTATAATCCTTTTATGAAATTTTTCCAATGGGCGTATTTATGAAGTTCATCAAAAATAAGTACTAGCGAGTCAAGAAGCCCGACTTTATCTATGAGCGCTGTCGGTCCTGAAATAATCAGTAGTCTGTCGTTATCATTATCCCAATTAAAATAGCGATAGCTGCTGGAAAATGATGTACACGTCGTTGTTTTTCCTACCTGCCTTGGCCCAGCGACAAAAGCCATCTGATTATTTCCCCTAAAATGGGAATTCAAAAGTTCTTCATATCGTCTTTTCATGGAAAAATATATGTTATGACGTTCAATTCGTCAAGACCTCAAAATGCATAAATCGTGGATTGGTCGAGACCATTCCACGATTTAGAAATTTTCAGGCGAGCTTTTTTATATTGGTATCTGTCGCGAAGAACTGGCTAAAGGGGTCATAAACCTATGATTTCGTTTTAATCGTTTCTGCGAGTTAAAATCAGGTTAATGTTAACAGCATTCTTGAGGTATCATTCTACTTAAGCATTGTAAATTTCAACTGCATAGAATTTTTGAAAACATGGATGAGTTGTTCTTCTTGCAGATACTAGATAAGCTCGGCGTAAGCCCTTTGGGTTGACTGTACAGATAATGCACTCCCGAAGGACTTGTGCCGAGCTTATCTCGTTATTTATGGGCTGAATCGCTTAAACTGTAAGTCTTTGATGGACTTGAAATGTTTGTTATTTTCTGAAATCAGGAGCATGTTGTTTTCAACAGCTGTCGCTGCGATAATTGCATCGCCAGCTCTTATTCCTGAAGAAAGAGAATACTCTTCAACATAAATCATTGCTCTATGTCCTATGTTTTCAGACAAAGGGGTCACATTGAAATCAAAATCTTTTATAAACGATTTAATCACAATGTGTTGTTTTTTTATTTTGTGCACACTGTAAAAGCTGCAGATATGTCTGGATTGAAATACATCGATCTTCAGCGTTGTCAATCACTTCAGCTGCGTTTCTATTTTCTCTCTGAAACCATATCAATATATCAGTATCGAATATCATGTGTAACGCGAATTACGAAGTATATCCATTTGTTCTTCAACTGGAACAGTTGACGAAGTTTGCTTATTTAAACCAAAAATAGGATCATTGGAAACCTTGTTCTGTTTCCTTTTATTGACAGGCACAATTACTCCTTTTCCCTTTCCGTGATAGAGAATTGTTACTCTTTCATTAAGATCAAGCACCTTTTATATTTCTTTCATTTTATAACGTATGTCAACGATAGATGCCTTCATTATGGGTCTTTTTTTGCATTTAATGAATATAAAATGTATAAGGCCAGTATGCATTTATTATGGTGGGTATGCAAATCGCTGAGAATGGATCTCTTGTTTTTGATTTCAATGACGAGCAGGTCGAATGTGAATATTTGGAACAGATATCCGATAAAATATCGTATCTCGATCGGATGTATGAATAAACAAAACGGAGGTTTCCATGCCAAAATCTGCCAAGGTTCAAGCTCGAACAGAGCCTGAATTAAAGAAAAAAGCAGAAAATATTTTTCATGAACTTGGCCTCAACCAAACCGATGCCATCAACTTATTTTACCGTCAAGTTGTACTTCAATATGGACTGCCATTCCCCATAAAAATCCCGAACGCTAAACTCGTACTGCCATTGAAGAAATTCGTCGTGGCGAAGCTCAGGAGTATGACAGCGTCGATGACTTGTTCGCGGAGGTGAACATCTGACATGCTCTGGATTGACGCGGCAATAAGGTTTAAAAATGACTTCAAGAAGGCTCGAAAATAGGGTCAAGACATTGATGTTCTGGAGACTATTATCAGAAGATTAGCCCAAAAAACCCCTTTGTCTGAGAAATTCGCGACCATGGTTTGCATGGCAATTTTGTTGACTGCCGTGAGTGCTATATTCAATCTGACGGGCTGCTCATCTATCGAAAAACGGACACCAGGTTGCAACTTATTCGGTTAGGCTCTCATGCCGAGCTTTTCTAATAATTTCACTCAGGTTTAATGATGAACAGCAGATCGCCCGTATTCACTGCTTGAGCATTGGCCGGATTTACACGGACAACCTTGTACTTTTTATCTTCAGGATAAACAATGCCGTCGTCAGAATTAAATATGTTTAACGAAATTGGTCTGAAAACCTTCATTGCTTCAATGAGACAGAGAGTCTGGGTTGCATTGATCATGTCATCGACTTTCACGAACTCAGGTTCGGTCGGCGATGGGGTTATATAGAATATGCCAGTGGAAGGAGCGAGCACTTTAATTTCATCGCTATCTTCTATTTTTAAACTCTCAAGGTCAAATGACTGCTTGACGTCGCCCGCAGCGCTTTCGATTTCTTTAATCAGCTTTTTCGTGTCGATACGCGCAATAAATTTTGGCAAATAGGTGGTGTCATAGATGCCTTTTTGAAAGATTTCATCAGAAAGTATTGCTCTAAGCAATGGAATATTTGTACAGATTCCTTCAATTTTAACCGTCCCTAAATAATCGATCAGAGTTCTGATCGTGTCTTCTCTATCTTTACCTTTACATATGAGCTGCACGATCATGCTGTCATAATAGGTTGGCACTGTTTTCTCTTTGCCCATTGCGGCAATGACGTCAATGTTCTCATTTTGCGGAAAATCGAATTCCGTAATTTCACCAGGTTCAGGAATGAATATGAATTCTCCATCAGGATTGATGGCGGCCTTTTCAGCATTAATGCGTACCTCGATGGCATAATCTTTTTGGCTGATTTTCATTTTTTCAATGCTTTTACCTGAAGCAATGTCAAATTGAGTGGCAACGATATCAATGCCGGTAACCGTTTCGGTAACCGGATGTTCAACCTGTAAGCGAGTATTCATTTCCATGAAATACACAGCTTCACGTTTCAAATCATGAATGAATTCCACGGTGCCGGCGCCAATATAACCGATTCTGTCTGCAATGGCTTCTGCATATTTAAATGCCTGATCCTGCAGTTTTTTGGGTAACGACGTGGAACCGGACTCTTCAATGATTTTCTGATTATTTCTTTGAACGCTGCAATCTCTAAGTCCAAGTACTTTTGTATTTCCGAATTTGTCTCGGAGAATCTGCACCTCAATATGACGTAATGAGGTAATGCATTTTTCAATATAGACATCACTATTTCCAAAGGCGCTCTTGGCTTCCGCCATCATCTGTATAAAAATCTCACGGAAATTTTCAGATGAATCAACCATTTTTATCCCTTTACCGCCGCCGCCGTAGACTGCTTTTATGACAATGGGATAACCGATTTTTTCTGAAAGTCGTTGTGCAGCTTCCGCACTGGTTATAATGCCATGGCTCCCCGGAACAACAGCGATCTTCAAGTCAAGTGCAGTATTGATTGCATTTGATTTATTCCCCATCTGTTCCATACTTTCCACAGGGGGACCGATGAAATTAAGGCTATGATTTTGACAGAGTGCAGCAAAAAGTGGATTTTCCGACAAGAACCCAATTCCCGGATGCAGCGAGTCAGCCTCTTCTCGTTCGGCAATCTTCACGACGCTCTGCGCATTGAGATAACTTTCGTCTGAGGTATTGCCGCCCAGGCATACCAGTCTATCCTTATCGGTTAACATATCAGCAGCCACAGAATCCATATCGGCGTCAGATTGCACCAAGACGACTTCAATATTTTGTTTTTGAGCAATGCGAATTAATTTTACGGCTGTGCAGCCGCGTGCATGAATCAGTACACGCTTAACCGGTTTCATTAAATCAAGGTGACTAATTGGTTTTTTCTCTTTCCCCTCGTCATCTTCGGCAATGAGAGTGCCTTTGAAAATCCGTGATAGAACATCCTGCACCGACTCTTTGGCAATGGGAATGTCCGGATCTATTGCTCTAAGCTGATCATCTAAATCATCAAAAAACGGGTGCTTGACCAGGCCTTGCATCGAACCCGTTGTCGTTGAAAGATAATTTGATAATGTCGATGTTGACGGCAGGTATGAGGGAACGACGATTTGTCCGGCAAACGGCATGTTTGTTCCCGAAAAATAATAGGTTTGAACCAGCGGATGCGTCACGAAACTTGCCTGGGCGCCTCCTGTGCAGTCGCCAAACCCAAAGCAAATCACCTGTAATCCGGTATCCCTGATAAACCGTGTCAGCCGATCATTGACGATGGCCATTGAAAAAAGGGCGCCGGCGCCTTCTTTTGTTTGCATGCCTCCAGAGGAAAGAAAACATACCACAGGCAACTTTTTTTGTGCACATTCGACAAGCAGTTTACAGAATTTTTCCGCGCTGGCCATGTCAAATGCACCAGCCTGAAAATTAAGATTCGAAATAATAACACCGGCTTTTCGCTTCAGTTTACTCCCCTTAAACTTAGCAATTCCGGTAATAATGCCGCAGGGTGGAATCTCTTTTGATAAAGATTGCTCAATTGAAATTCTGAATCCAAGAAAACCAACGGGATCATTTGTCATTAAGTTAGCGTGATGTTCTTTGAAATCGGATAAGAACATATCAACAATTGCCGGTGTTGTGGTTTTCCTGCTCCTTTTATTGGCGATCAGTAAATCATTGATTAACAAATCATGATAGGCGATCGTTAAGCGATTCCAAAAATCCTTCATCCCCATATTCCGTAAACTGATGCGACCTTCAAATTTCCTTCCTGACTGCTCTGATTCGTAGTATTGCTGTAGAAGGTGATCAAAGATAAACGTTATAATTGCAAATAACGTTTCCGAATATCTGGGGAACTCGATTTTCTTCCATCCCTCGATCGATTTAAGCAGACTATGACGTTTCGAATTCTTAACAAACTGTTTAAGCCATATCTCAAATTCGGCTTTTGCCTGAGTGGTGTCAGCGCCCAATAATTTTTCTTTTGGAAGTCTTTTGCGCACCATTTCAACGATGCCTTCAAGAGAATCATCAATGAGCTTCGATAATGTTTTTTTAGAGATTGTATCATGTTCACTGGCTTCTCTGGCAATTGTATTCAGATTGGCAACAATATTGTTATAAATCAGATCGAAAATAATTAAGTTTTTAGATTCTAAGATCATCCCCTCACGAACGTCGCTGCGCAGCATCACATCCAGGATAGTCAGGTCGTCCACCTGGCTTTCCGGGTGGACGTCATTTTTAAAAAGATACTTTATTAACGAAACAAAGTTATTTTGCGCTCCTGTTTTCCAAAGGTTGTATAGATGGAATGTAAAATTAAATCGTAAGTCTTCTTCGGATTCCTGAAAGTTTTTGACAGGGTCGCCGAGGATAATTTTAGCAAATTTCCCGCGTTTATTAGAAATCCGATCCTTAAAGTATAAATAATTTTTCCAGGATTTACTCAACGTCGTATCATACTTGATTTCCAGAGGACTATTTAGCCATTGTTTGAATGCATCGCGATGTTCTTTTTCGATTCGCTGCCCCAGATCGCCTTCTGGAATCTCCAGATTACTGAGTCTGCCATATAACTCTTTTGTCGTCGATCTGAGTTTGTTTCGCATATTCAGGTAGCGTAGATAGCGAATTGCCGTCCCGAAAATATTAAGGTGACTGGTAGGCGTTTGAGGAAGTGCGAGGTCCTGATCTTTAATGACGATTTCATGAGGATTCAAAAAACGATCGACGCTTCTGAAATAGTGGTCATATACATACGCATTATTATTAATAAAATCCTTTGACCGATTCTCAATAGATATAATGCTTGAAATAATTGCCCGCTGCAAATTGCTGTGTTTTTCTATTCCTTCCCCCGGGACATAATCAATGACGCCGTCCAAATACCCCTGTTTGTAAAGTTCATACGATGATACCCCGACATATTTAGCGCATTCCTGCCAGGATAAATTATATTTACGGGCAATGCTTGCCAGCCCTCGGGGTTGAATCGTATTAAAAACACCGTCTCTAACTGACAAAAGGATATTCGTTGTTGCCAGCGGAATCGCGCCCCCGGAATAGCCGTTTCCCAGAATAATTCCGACAGTTGGCGCGGGAACAATGGCCATTGTAGAAATTAATCGGGAAATTGAATGCGCCTGATTATCTTTGTTCGCAATTTCACCAGCATCGGCTCCCGGTGTGTCGATCAAGGTCACGATAGGTATCGAATATTCGATAAATTCATTGACGATGTTTGACGCCAGATTATGGTGTTCGGGCATCCATACTCCGTTTGCTGCATTTCGATCCTGAGCGATAAAACCGACTCGTCGTTTATGACTATCGAAATTGAGAAACATTTCCACGACATACAAAGGCCCATGGACCTGCTCTATTATTATTTCCCCATCAAACAATTTCAAAACCGCTTTGGCGCTTATCCGTGATTTATCTTCCGTTGGCTGCACTGTTTTTTCGATGTATTTATCGACTTTTAGCTTCCTTAGTCCTTTGAGAATGGAGTCAATTTTATTGCCTTTTACCAACCCTTCTAAATTCTTGTCCGGCGTTACTTCACCAGAATTAGGGGAAAGAGAAAAATCACTTGCCAGGTCTTCTGCTTTAATAAATAATTGATCTAATCCCGAAATCTTCTTAACCATAGTTTTGTCCTTATCGAATTCTGTCGTCAATCGTGTATATAGAAATTGAAAAATTATTAGGTGATTTACATGTGGTTTGCTACTTTATGAAAACGTTTACTAGCCGTCCGACACGGTAACAAGGTAGAAAATACCTAACCCGAATCATAATAATCATGATTAAACGGTTTACCATAGTCATTAATAAAGAAAAATCAGGATAGATCCAGAAAAATAGTTATAATTTTTTATCGAATTTATTGAAAGCCTAAAACCTGAAGGATAGGGTAGCAGATTGAATGTGTGGTTGTTGGATTATTATTGGAGATTTTTCCCCCTGATTGCTGATAGCCCGCCAATTTAATTCTAAGATCTTATCGGCACAGGGACAAGTCGAGTCAATGGACAAAACAGATGAAACAACCTATGGTTATCCATTGGGAACAGTTTGAAACTAGATCAGAAGCGATAAAGCGTGAAAAGTACTATAAGCAAGGTAGAAGGTTCACCAAAAGAAAAAGAATTATTGACAACTTTTTACGCGGCATTTGAATTAACGTGGATTAGCCTGATTAATTCATGCGATTCGTCGCGAGAGCGCTTAACTCACTCATAATAAATTGATTAGAGAAAATTTCACAGTGAAAGTGAATTTTCATTCACTGAGATGTGTTGTGAGCTAATCGGCTTATTTGAGCAGAGATTGGGGCTCGCAGCAGAATACTGATGAATTATTCAGGTTAGTTCTAACCCGCATTTCTGGTACATACTCAGTGGTCCCCGTTTTGCCCTCAAACCTAATTTCTTCTTACTGA
>JAAHTH010002263.1_pt2 | contig 12259 bp, 9 predicted proteins | sample 6116091 | NCBI WGS metagenome assembly JAAHTH01 (sample SAMN13939990, study PRJNA603662) | sponge metagenome | isolation source: marine sponge | host: Mycale hentscheli | place: New Zealand | collected 2006
GTACGAATGCTGATTTTCCCAACCCTCAGCTAACCCCAATCGTCATTCCAGTTTCTGAACCCCTCAAGTCGGTTCGCCTGGTTGCCACAAAGCTTGCAGAGCGAAATTCGGATTTCCATTTGGCGTTGGCAGACATTGAATTGCTCAACTCGAATGGAGAGAATCTAGCGGCGAATGGGAAAGTTAGCGCTCTGGATTCCATTGAAGCGCCTGTTCGATGGGGCAAGGCAAATCTGGTAGACGGAATCTGGTACGAGCCCAGTGTTGAGCCACAGCAGGAATTGCAAGCTGAGCTGGATGCGATGGTGTTAGGGCTGATTGGGAAGTCTGGAGTTGAACAGAAATCAAGTTTCGAAAATCAAATTGTTGAATCGCGTAAGGCACTGTCCCAATTGCCCAAAGGGAAGAAAGTTTACGCTGCGGCGACCGAATTTAAGTCTCAGGGGAATTTTAAGGCGACTCAGGGGCGACCGCGTCCAGTGTATTTTTTACCGCGAGGTGAAGTTTCCAGTCCCGGTCCGAAGCTCGATCCTGGGATTATCCCTCTCTCTGCGGAACAGATGCCGGATTTAGAGATCAAGGCAGGTGAGAACGAGTCGGTAGCTCGCTCAAAACTCGCACTTTGGCTGACTGACGAACGGAATCCCTTGTTGTGGCGAAGTGTTGTCAATCGGGTTTGGCATTATCATTTTGGCCGCGGCATGGTTGATACACCAAATGACTTTGGTCGCATGGGCGGCGAGCGTTCTCATCCAGAGCTGCTTGACTGGCTTGCCGCCACCTTTCGGGATGGCGGTGATTCCGTTTCGGCAGAGTCGTTTAAAGACCTTCATCGTTTGATTGTTACCAGTTCGGTGTATCGGCAGTCATCAAATTACGCTGGGAAAGGCATAACGGCAGATTCTGGAAACCGATATTTGTGGCGGATGAATCGACGTCGATTGTCCGCCGAAGAAATTCGCGATTCCATTTTGCATGCCAGTGGTTTGCTTAATCTGGAAATGGGAGGGGCTGGTTATTTCTTGTTTCAACTTGAAAAGACCGAACATTCCCCTCATTACGAATACCATAAATTCGACCACACGGATCCAAAGTCTTATCGGAGATCGATTTACCGATTTATTGTTCGCTCGCAGCCCGATCCTTTTATGACCACGCTTGACTGTGCAGATTCATCACAAAGTACGCCAGCGCGAAATGAAACACAGACCCCGTTGCAATCGCTGACAATGCTTAATAGTGATTTTAGTTTGGAGATGTCCAAAAGGTTTGCCGAGAGAATTGAATTGGAATCAGAAGACCGATCGGTGAGAATCCAAAAGGTAGTTCAGCAATCACTAGGTCGATCTCCGACTGAATTAGAGTTGTCGACGATGGGGGAATTTGTCCAACAGCATGGATTGGCGAATTTGATCCGGATTGTTTTTAATTTGAGTGAATTTGTTTTTATTGATTGAATTAAATTGGAATAGCGTGATCCGTTACGCATCGTTTCAGCTTTGATTTTGGACCCAACGTAAGTCGCGAAGAGTTTTATGACCATTGATCTGTTAAGACGGAAATTCTTATTTGATAGCGCCTGGGGTTTCGGCTCGCTGGCGTTGCTGGATCTGCTGAACTCAGAAAGTCGATCGATGGTCAGCCAGCGGGATGTGCAAACAGCTACCTCTGGCATTTTGCACCACCCTCCCAAAGCGAAAAGAGTTGTGCAGCTTTTTATGGCGGGTGCTGCAAGTCATATCGACCTGTTCGATTACAAACCGGCACTTGAGAAGCATCATGGCGAACCGTCAGATTTTGGCGAAAAAGTAGAGGCGTTTCAAAATGGGCTCGGTCCCTGGATGAAATCTCCGTTTCAATTTAAGCCTTATGGGGCTTCGGGGAAGATGCTCAGTGAGGCAGTTGCAGATCTTGGAAGTTGTGTTGACGAGATGGCATTCATTCACAACATGACAGGGAAAACGGGGGTCCACAGTCAAGCTACTTATTTACAGGCAACAGGATTTCAACGACCCGGGTTTCCTGGAGTTGGTTCGTGGGTGAGCTATGCCTTGGGAAGCGAGAATGAAAATTTGCCGGCGTTTGTTGTGCTTCCCGATCACCGCGGGTTTGCAAGTAATGGGCCAAAAAACTGGGGTTCTGCTTTTCTGCCCACCAGTTCTCAGGGAACAACCATTTTTCCACAGCGAGAGCGACCTATTCGCGATTTGTTTCCGAAAAGTGATTTGGTGACACCGTCAAGTCAGGCTCAGGGGCTCAAGCTACTTGATAAATTGAATCGCGATTTCGCTACAACCCGCGAGGGGGATGAGAGATTGGAATCGCGATTACGGACATACGAACTTGCGGCCAAGATGCAATTGAGTGCTCCTGAAGCTCTTGATTTGTCAACCGAACCAAAGCATATCATGAAAATGTATGGTCTTGATCGGGCGGGCGCGGAATATCCCGAGTCCATTAATGTGCCAGAAGAAATAGAATATTTTGGTAGAAAGTGTTTGATTGCCAGGCGTTTGCTTGAGCGAGGCGTCCGTTTTGTGCAGATTTGGTCTGGAAACGACAACAGTTTTCCTCGCCGAAATTGGGACAGTCATGAAGATTTGAAACGTGAGCACGGGCCCTTAGCGCGCGGGATGGCTAGAGGGGCGTCTGCGCTCATTCAAGACTTAAAACAGCGCGGTTTATTGGACGATACGATTGTGTTGTGGACTACAGAATTTGGGAGAATGCCATCGACTCAGGGTAGTACAGGGCGTGATCACAATCCTCATGTGTTTACGAATTGGCTCTGTGGGGGAGGCATTCGCGGTGGTATCTCCCATGGTGAATCGGACCAGTGGGGGTTTAAGCCACTCGATCGTGACAATCCAACCCGGGTTTATGATATTCACGCGACGCTGCTCCATTTACTAGGCTTAAACCATTTAAAGTTAACCGTTCGTCACAATGGTATTGATCGAAGATTGACAGATGTTCACGGGCACGTCATTCGAGAGATTATTTAGTGAGGATTGCGTTGCTGATAAAATTGAAGGCGAGCGCGAGATTGAGATAAAGTCAGTAAGAGAATGAATAATACTTAATTGAATGAGGTGAACCGTTGTTTTTAAGATGTTCTGTATTTTTGTTTTTTGGATACGCGTGCTGCCTGAGTGCCGTTTGTGGCCAGGAAACCACTGATCAGCAGGATTTGGGTTTTCGAGATCTGTTTAATGGCAAAGATCTTACTGGCTGGATCGATGTGAACACGTCCCCGGAAACCTGGTCGGTGAAAGATGGTTTATTGGTATGCACTGGCAAGCCGATAGGCGTGATGCGATCGGATCGGCAGTATGAAAATTTCATTCTTGAAATTGAATGGCGTCATATGGAACCCGGGGGGAATTCGGGTGTGTTTCTCTGGTGTGATGCGATTCCCGATGCGAGGAATCGCTTGCCCAAGGGCATGGAAGTTCAGATGCTGGAATTAGACTGGGTCAACCAGCACAAAAGAAAGGATGGATCGTTACCCCCAATTGCTTATGTTCAGGGTGAATTGTTTGGAGCGGGAGGGATGACAGCGACACCTGAAAATCCTCGCGGGAACCGCAGCAAATCAGTCGAACATCGTTGCAAAGGTGTAGGCCAATGGAACCGATATGTGGTGGTTGCGGTCGATGGAAATGTGAAATTATCGATTAACGGGAAATTCGTAAACGGAATTCGGGACGCTTCGGTGAAAAAAGGTTACTTGTGTTTAGAATCGGAAGGTCGAGAAATTCACTTTCGTACGATCAAGATCATGGAACTTCCGGGGGGAATGGCCAATGAGTCAAATACAGCGCCGGTGATCAAGTAAATCATTGAAAGGCAGGGGCAATGGTTTTGAGTTAATGAAATGCAGCGTTTCCTGAGGTACAATCAGTTTTCAAAAATTATCAATAATTAATTATCTTAGAGTACTACATGTCAAAAATTTCACGTCGTAAATTTGTTGCTGGTGGATTAAGTGCGGGAGTAATGATGTCCTTACCCGCTAGTTCTTTACGCGCTTCGCGACACATGAGTGCGAACGATTCCATCAATGTCGGTTTCATTAGTTGCGGTAGCCGCGCGGGCCAACTTGCAAAACAATTTGCTAAGTTAGACGGAGTGAACATCACTGGGTTGTGTGACCCGGACTCCAGTCGAGTGGACAGAATGAGCCGGGAATATAATAAAGCAGAGGGCTGGGCAGACATGCGCGGCCTTTGTGATAGTGACAATGTTGACGTGGCAGTTGTAGCAACCTGCAACCATTGGCATTGCCTGGGCGCAATTCGAGCCATGGAGTCGGGAAAAGACGTCTATGTCGAAAAACCACTTTCTCACAGTCAGTGGGAAGGCGAGCAGACCGTTGCAGCATCTCGCAAATACGATCGAATTTGCCAAATTGGTACTCAGCAGCGATCCGATCCGATGCAGGAGCAGGTCAAGCAACTGCTTCATCAAGACAAAGCGATTGGCGCGTTAAAGGCCTGCCGCGTAAACCGTTTTGGTGTCCGTGCTTCGATTGGAAAACGTGATACGCCGCTAAGTGTCGATAAGAATATTGCTTATGATCTCTGGCTCGGACCAGCCCAAGACAAACCAATTTTTCGAAAGAGCCTGCATTATGATTGGCATTGGGACTGGAATACAGGTTCGGGAGAAATGGGGAATTGGGGGGTGCATGTCCTCGATGATGTTCGAAACAATGTCTTCTTGGATAAGGTAACTCTACCTCGGAAAATATTTGGTGGTGGAGGCCGAGTGGTTTGGAATGATGCGGGCGAAACGCCGAACGTGCACTTTGTTTATTTTGATACCGGTGGAATTCCCGTGGTCATTGGACTCTCTAATTTGCCATCCGCTCCTGGAGGAAAAAAATCTGCCCCGCATCCTGGGCCTGGAAGTGGATACATAGTTTACGGCGAAGGAGGGTACTACCACGGACAGCGGGGAAGGGGAGCCGCTTACGATAATGACGGTAAGCTGATTAAGCAATTTAGTGGCAATAGCGGCAATGGTTTGCACCAAAAGAACTTTTTGGATGCAGTGAGAGATCGAGATCGTTCGCGACAGAATGCGGAGGTCGAAGTTGGCCATCACAGTACTGGCTGGTGTAATCTCGCCAACATTGCATTTCAGTGTGGTGATAAGTTTTCTTCTGATCAAGCCAGGGAGATCGATATCGCCCAATGGTCAACCTTGATGAAGGAAATGAAAGCGCATACTCAAAGCTATGACATCAAGATGGAAAGCGATCAAATTCGTTTAAGTCCGATGATGGAGCTTAATCCTGAGGCGGGCAGGTTTATTGGGACAGCGGCCAAGCGAGCAAATGGGTTCATTAAACGAGAATATCGAGCTGGCTATGAAGTTCCCGAATTAGTTTGATTGATCATAAGGTTGTTGCTTGCCGGGAGTCGTAGAGTCCCTGGTTAATTGGCAAACGGGTTTGTTAAACGGGTTTAATTCTGAGTGATCGTTGGAGTGATTGATGTTTCGATGTGGTTTGCAGAAGTGTTGTCTGGTTTTGCTGGTTGGTTTGTTAACTGCTTCCGGGGGAGCGGTGGGCGTTATCGCGCAAGAGAAAGGGAAGGCCAGAGAGTCTCAAAATTCTCAATCCCCTAAAAAGCAAAAGAACGCGCGTTCGAAAAAACAGCCTGCTCCGTTTGAGTGGGTGAATCCGATGCAGTCGTCGGGGACCAAGACTCCTGGATTGCGGCATGGCACATTCAAAAGCCCGAGTATGAATACAAAGGTGGGGTACTGCATTTACCTACCTACAGACTATACAAAATCGGCGAATTCGAAGAAAAGGTATCCAGTGGTCTACTATTTACACGGTGGACGACCGGGGAATGAACTCAAATCGATCAAATTAGTTGTCGAAGTTGATCGGGCAATCAATGCGCAAAAAGTTGCTCCGATGATTTATGTCTTCGTTAACGGCGGTCCGGTAAGCCATTACAACATGCCGGATGATCCTAGTGCTCAAGGCGCGGATGTTTTTATCAATGAGTTGATTCCCCATATCGATTCGACCTATCGAACAATCGCAGATCGCGGTGGCAGAGGAATAGAAGGATTTTCACAAGGTGGTCGCGGGACTGCGAGGCTTATGTTTCGGCACCCGGAGTTGTTCTGCAGCGCATCCCCCGGTGGTGGCGGCCATGCTACGGAAAAGAAGATATCGGAGAGTGGCGGACAAGAATCAGCTAAATTGACTTTTGCAAAAGGGGACAATACTTGGGATTTGGCGGCGGTCTACTTAGAAAAATTAAAGTCAAATGCCGATCTGGCGCCACTGAATATTCTGGTTCACGTGGGAGAGCAAGGATTTAATTATGAAAATAATTTGGCTTGGATGGCCTATCTCAAATCACAGGGGATCGAGCATCAGAAAATAATCGTCCCTGGGGTTGGGCACAGCGCCATGGAGATTTATAAAAAGCGAGGCCTGGAGATCATGAAGTTTCACGAGAAGAATTTTGGTGTCGAATGAAATGAGAGCCCGAGTCACCCGTGGCTGTTATGCGGATGCGAAGATCGGAAAAATGACAAAATTAGTTGGTCAATGATTTTTGAGCCAGTGAGATAAAAGCAGGCGTTAGACTCGCTAACCTAAGGTTGGAATCCTTAAGAGTTGGCACAAACATTTATTTGATCTGTAGTGGTGGACTATCAGACCGCTTGATGTGCCGATCTAGGAATTGATGAAATTCATCTCTCGCTTCCTCTAAAGCCAGTTTGGTGGCTGCGCCGTGGCGAACCGCTTTCTCGATCATGTCGCCCGATCCGATCCCCAAACCGCGGGTGAGGTCCAGAAGCCCTTTGATTTGAGGATCGTTGTTAATCCTCTCGATTTGGGCTGCGTCAACATCGTTGTGAGATGCACGTGACTCAATCTTAATGACTTGTTTCCATTGGTCCGGCTTGATGTAAGCAAAGAAACACAACTCAACTCGAGCGTCGTTGCCAGCCGTTTCGTTGATCACACGGGCAGCCAAAAAGCCATTTATCTTTTCTGACTCGGCAGTTTTCGCAGCACTTTGCCACCAGTTTGCGTCCTGTTCCGGTTGGTTGTTTTTAAACTTGTGGCCGATCCCCAGATCCTTAAGAAGTGGATTGCCAGACAAGAGACCGTTGAGATCTGATTGCATGTTTGCGTTCATCAATTGTTTCATCATCGCATTGATGTCACCCAGTTTTAGGTTGGCCTGATTGGGGTCTGTACGGACTAACATGGAGCCCGTTCCCTGGAAGTCGAGCGGTTGGCAAAGCTGATATTCGATTAGCGCAACCCTTGCCCGCCATTGTTCTTCCGATTGTTCCTGTGAGGTTGTGAGTTGGTTGGAAAGGTCGAAACTTTCTTTCATCCATTGAATGTTTTTTGCTTCGAGGTCTCGTTGGATGGCTTTGACGGAGCGCGTAGTGACGCGGTCGATGCTGTGCTTCCAGGCAATACCGGCCATTTGGTGCCGTTCACGGGGTTGTTGATAAACTCTCTTCAATTTGGTTGTTGGGAAGTTGAGTAGTGTGAAGGGCTGCAATTCTGCATTTTGATTTTTCTGTTTGGCTTCGCGTTGTTTTTCTACGCGGTCCATTTCACCGTCCACAAATTCCACCAATTCAGAATTGTCTTTGCGGGATTTCCACCAGGCTTCGAGGCGAAAAAGATGCTTAGTCAATACTTGAATCTCTTTTTCGGATTCATCAGCTAGATGGGTTCGGTATAAATCCGGATGGGTTTTCTGAAGCCAGTCCCGGCGAATCATAATCGTTAAACCATCGCGATTGGAATTTTTAAAAATGATTCCATAAAAGCGTTTGCCGTCTGTGGTAATGACTTCGTCAACGACAAGTGATTTTTTTGAGCTCGAGGGCAGTTGAGCCTGCAAAGGAGAAATCGAGAGAACCAAGAAAACCAAAGCAGCCAAAGGCGTCCAAAAAATTGAACTCGCGGTCAGTGATTTTAAAAAGCTATTCATCCCTGAATTATAGCTTTGCCAGGAAGCGTCGACACATAATCTAACGATTTACATGGCTTTGATATTTGGAGTTGCCCTGGGTTGTTCGTAATTACCAGCAAAAACCGACGAATGGTTCCACCGAATGCTGTAGTTTCCAAAAAGAAAGTTCTCCCAAGGGCGCAAAAACAAACGTGACACTGCTGATAAGTCCGTTCGCAGGTCACGTTTGGTATAATGGTCAGTTGAAAATAGTCAGCGGGATGCCCGGAGGCGGATGGGATTAGAGCGTTTGGGGACTAATACCCGCTGACTGATAAAAAGAATTGCAATCCACGTGCCAATTAGAATTTTTTTTGACGAGTACTTAAAACAACGGTATTTCTTAGTGGTTTTCGTTCAGACTCGTTGCCTGAATTTGCGAATTGTCTCGTTTTGAGATAGTTGTTTCATAATGAGACGGTTTCGGGTCTTGGATTTGCTTTTGATTGCGAACTGTCCAGCCATGATATTAGTACTCCGATGTTTGCAGGGAAAACAATGTTAACGGTAGAAAATAGCGGTGGTGTTTGCACGATTCGGATGGACGATGGAAAAGTCAACGCGATGGATTTAACCTTTTGCCGCATGTTGACGGATTCCTTACGGACGATTGAGCAAACTGATGCATCAGCGGTGTTGTTGACGGGTAACCATCGTGTTTTTTCGGCTGGAGTTGATTTAAAAAAGTTGTTGAAGCTTAAGGATCAGCAGCGTGATGAATTTTTGCGAGCATTAATTGAATGTTTTGAGACAGCATTCCGATTCCCGAAACCGATGGTTGCGGCGGTCAACGGCGCCGCTATCGCAGGAGGGTGTGCTTTAGCGTTGGCATGTGATTTACGGTTGCTTGCAAGGGGGGTGAAAATTGGCATGCCTGAGCAAAGGCTAGGCGTTCCATTGCCTACGGTCGCAGTCGAAATTATGAGGTTTTCCCTCGGAAATCGCGGAACTCAGGATGTGGTTTTTGCTGGAAAGACATTTGTAAATGAGGATGCGATCTCAGCTGGATTGGTGGATCGATTGTGTACGCCAGCGCAGCTCAGCGAAGAATCTATGAAAGCGGTGCGATCCCTTGCGGGATTACCGGAGTCGGTTTTTCGGATAACGAAACGTCAACTCCGAGCTCCGGTCATGGATCGGCTTGCGGTGCAATCTCCTCAATTCGACCCTGAAGTTATGAAGGTTTGGAGTCATCCGGAAACGGATGCAATGATTCAGCAATATATTGAGGGCCGACTCTAGCTTTCGTCACTGGGTTTCTTTATTTTCCGTCGAGCCCGCTTCTGTATGGAGGAAGTGATTTTTTTTGCAGCAATAGGGAAGACTCCAAGCATTGCAAATGCCAGAGTGAGCTGAATTAATTCCGGCCCTGAGAAGACCGCTTTGATTCCATCCTTCTGAAGGGTTGTGAGATCGGGAATGCTCGAACCGGCATAGACGTACACGATTGTCCCGGCGAGCATTCCAATTTGGCTGACCCACCAAAATGTGAAAATTTTAACCTTCGTCAATCCCATCACCACGTTGACAACAAAGAACGGAAAAATGGGAATGAGCCGCATCATGAATAGATATAAATTACCCTCGCGATCCATCGCTTCGTTAATGAGTTCGACCCGGTCGTGAAATCGTTTTTGAAACCAGTCGCGGAAAAGATAGCGGCTGATTAAAAACGCAATGGTGGCACCGGCAGTCGATGCAAAACTAATTAGGATCAAGCCTGCAACGAAATCAAAAAACCACGCATATAAAAGTGAGAGTGCCGTTGCTCCTGGGATTGAAAGCCCGGTAACAGCGACGTAGATAAAAAAGGCAAGCGCGTAAACCAACAGGGGATTAGAACGGTAAAATTCTTTTAATTCGGTTTCCTGTTGAGCTAAATAGTCGAGATTCAAATAGGATCGAGACAAATAGCTGAGTATTACAAAAAGAAGCACGACAGCGGCAATAAACCACTTTTTTTTGTGTTGCTCTATTTTGGGCGGCTCGACAACCGTCGCTTTTGGTTGCTCCGAAGCTTGGTTTGAGTTTGAATTCATAGTGTCGCTTCGTGTGAAAATTTTAAGCCGAGGTAAAAGCTGATTGTAAGACGGTACAGGTAGTGCCGAATAATGATTGAGGGATTGCCGTGATTTTGCCCAATCGAAACTTTCGTTGCCAGTTGTTTTATTCTCGTTATGGGATGGCAATCATTGTATTCAGTGCTTGGGTTTTACCACTGTTGGTATCTCAGAGTGCGACTGGTCAGGCGGTGCGAACGGGCAACCCCAAGAACTCTACTTTAACCGAAGCCGCGGGAAATCCCAATGTACTGACGGAGGCGATTCCGGGACGTGTCTCAAAGTCAGAGAGGCAATGGAAATCTCAACTCATAGAACTTGAGTATGAAGTCACCCGAGAGAAAGGAACAGAGCGACCCTTTACCGGGTTGTACTGGGATCATCGCGAGCAAGGTGTTTATTTGTGTCGGTGTTGTGGGTAGGAGTTGTTTGATTCGCGAGCCAAGTTCAAATCAGTCTTCGCTTTGATCCGGCAGCGAGTTCATTTGATGTCGAGTCGTCTCATGCCGTCGGCACTTAGTGCTTTGTCCTTGACTGAGTAACTGAAACTTCGAGCGTTGAGGCGATCTGGTTTTAGATCCCCGGGGAATTTGCGATGCACTAAATTTGCATCGTTTCTGTTGTTCCCTTTGATCGTTATTTTATCAGTCGAACCGTTGTAAGTGATTCGGTCTGCGGTAATGTCGAGTGCGTCGCTTTTGAATGTTACATTTTTCGTGGCGAGAAGTTCGACGGTTTGTTTTTGGTTGCGTGGTGCCCATCGTTCGATTTCAAGTTCACCACAAACCAGAGTCACACTTCCTGGATTCAGCTTGCCCTGATTAGCCGGTATCCATCTGGAAACGGTATCATAGAAAACCTTGGCTCCATTGGATGTGCTTAAACGGTCGTTCTGACTATCAATTCTCATTTCACCTTGAAAATCAACTTGGATGAAACTCAGTGGACCTGCGTTTTGATTAGGTTGCTGCTCGAATGTCAGCGAGGGTAACCCAGCGTTTCCAGTGTTCAACCGATGAATGGCAATTTTCCCCGGTCCGCTGAGTTGAGTCATGCCAGAATCTATATTTACCTTTGCCCCTTCGATGTGAGCGAGTATTTTCTGAGCTTGCTCTCGGTTGGGATTGAAGGTTTGCCGGAGAATTTTGACGGGCTCCGGGTGAACCGGGTCTGGAAGTAGCGTTTGGTTGTTTTTGAAGGCTCGATTGGCGTTGGGAATGTGATTCTTGAAATCGAATTCTCGGATCTTTGGGGGAGATTTTTGAGGGTCGTGAAACGAAAACCGTTTATTGAGGTAAACGAACATGGCGTCGCTGTGGGAGTCGAGCGTTGCACTCGCCCCGTCTGACGATTGTTGTTGCGTTTTCGCTAGTACCTCTTTTTGAAAGTAGATGGTATCGCCATTAAAGATCATCCCTTCATCCCATTGGACATTTAATTGGGTCGCGTCTTGCGGTTGGAATGCCGTGCCGGTGCGGGCGAACTTGGCAGGCAAGGCCTGATCTTGATCCTTAGAATGAAAGTACAGTGTCCCTTTGCCATGAATCTCCAGTTTGTTCGATTTTTCGTCGATTTTGATTCGGTTCCCAGACACGTTTAAATCACCGAACGATAAATTGGCTCCCCCGGGTTGGTCACTGACAATCGTAAGCCGGTGGAATTCACTGTTGTCGATTTTTTCAAGCTCGACTTCGGAACTGTCTTTAATTTCGAAGGGGGAGTTTTGTTGTTGTTGGGCTATAACATTGTTAGCACCGACGGGTTTGGGTTTCCGCTGGATGGTGACTCCTCCCTGAAGCAGCATCTTTTTTACTTCAGTTTGAGAATCGTTGCTTTTAAGAAGTAGTGTTAGTTTCTGTGCGCTGAACTCAAGTTTGGGCAGACTGTTGAATTTTGAATTCAAATTGGAGCGGGGGGGGGAGTTGAACGCTTGAGTCGTTGGGGGCCGGCGATCATCGGTTGTGTTGAAATTTTGGAGATTGCGTTGCGGTGAAAGGCGTGAGCCAGCGGAGGCTATGGGAAGTTGCTGGGGATTCGATTGGGGATTCGATTGGGGATTCGATTGGGGATTTGCTAGAGTCGTGGAAGAGACGGATTTAATGGTGCCAAGTTGCGGTTTGTTTTGCTGTTGAACCGGCTTTAAAGAAAGTTGTCGCCTGCCGACGCGCGTGTTGTCGACCGCGG
>JAAHTH010002951.1_pt1 | contig 12255 bp, 14 predicted proteins | sample 6116091 | NCBI WGS metagenome assembly JAAHTH01 (sample SAMN13939990, study PRJNA603662) | sponge metagenome | isolation source: marine sponge | host: Mycale hentscheli | place: New Zealand | collected 2006
AAACAGACATCATACCAGAATCACTATGTCCGAGCATTAACGGGTGGCGCTATAGCATAGCGTTTGAATTAAACAACTTGATTTCTTTGTTAATAAACTCTAACACTTCTATAAATTGCTTCTGCTGAAGCATGGTGTTTAAATTTTTCAACTGCATAGCCCTTTCTGTTTGCTGCCCTAAATAAGAGGTTTTTGATGTACTTTCCTTTGTCTTATTATCTGGAGCAGCATCAGATAATTTTATTTTAGGTTTTGTTAAATATGTAACACTATTTTTCATATGCATCACAAAATCTTTTTGAGCGTAGCGCACAAAATCAGAAGCACCTAAAAATAAAAATCCTGTTGTAGTTAATGCTTTTTGAAAATTAGTTAATGCTTTATCAATTGCGGCTGCATCGAAATAAATAAATAAATAAATTACGACACAAAATTATATCAAAGCATTCAAGCGCGGAAAGCTCTTCAACCACATTGCCATAGCTAAATACAGCCATTTTTTTTATTTTTTCTGAGAGCTGATAACTGCCTTGTTTTTCTGTGAAATATTTTTCCTTAATTGATTCATCCGTTGCTCTTAGTGATAAACTTGAATACAATCCATTCTTTGCTTTTTTTATCCCATACTGATTGATGTCAGTCCCGATAAGTCTAATGTGCCACGTTTCAATGTCAGACAATAACTCTGTTAAAAGTATCGCCATTGAATAAAGTTCTTCGCCTTTTGCAGAACCTGCACTCCATATACTCAACTGCTTATGCCCGCTTCTTCTTTTCTCTTGAATAAGCTGAGGTAAAAAATGCTTTTCTAACAATAAAAATAAAGACGTATCACGAAAAAAATAACTTTCTTGTACCGTAAGTAAATTAATCACTTCTCGCGTCACCACTGCATCACCATGATTCAGTGCTGCTAAAAACTCATGGTTATCATATCCCTTCTTTCCAAAGTACAACTCAAATCGATAGGCAAGCATTTTTTCTTGATGCGGACTCATCTTCAAACCAAACTGATGATGCGCCCACTCTACTACTTTATTAATGAGATACTTATTCATCATTTTTTCTCGATAAATCAGCTTTTGAGTCCATTAAATCAGCAAGCTGTATAATCCACATTGACTCATTTTTAACAGTATAAATACCTTTAACAAATGCTGGTAAATGAGATAAATCTGGCGTTTGTATCTCATCATGTTGGACCTGAATCACATCATCCACATCAGATACCAAAAATCCCACTAAATTTTCTGCTAACTCACACAAAATCAGTGGTGTATCTAAACTATAGTTGATTTCTTTCAAACCAATCCATTCGCCTAAGCTATAAACAGGAACACTGGTGCCATGATAATTTAAAATACCTTCAAAGCCTTTTGTTTGACTAGGCACCTGATGCAAAGCAGGCAATCGCAAAATAATTTTAAGGTGTGTAATAGGCAATAAAATAAGCTGCGCGCCCATTTTTAACTTTAAATATTCCATGTTGATGACATGCTGCCGCATAAAAAATCCTGAAAAAGGTGGCTCTTAATCAGTATAGACGACAGATAGAATTAAATTTTTTCTTGAGTCACTTTTAGAATTAAAGCAGCTGTAGCAAGAGGATGTTCAAATGGGAACATATGAGACCCAGGGATTTTAAACGATTGAATACCATATTGTCGTTGCATATAACGACGATCGGAAGCCCGAATCACATCACTCTTATCGCCATAAATTAAAGTAGTGGGTACTCTCAATTTTTGGGGATAATCTTTAAAAGTATGTGGCAGTGTTCTATAAATAGCATACTCAATATCCGCATCAAACCGTAGATGATAGCCCGTTTCATTATGTGTCATTCCGTACTGAATATAATCATTTAGACACGCATCATCAAACTGCTTAAACAAGGCGCGACGTTTAAAATATTGAAACGCTGCATCCCGACTTTGCCAGTGCGTTCTTCTATATCGCGTTCGATATGCCGGTGTGATTCTATCAATCAGCCCAAACTGCTTTGAGAGCTGTACCGCACGTGCACGAACCTGACTCAGTAACGGTGAGTCTAAAAGCACGACCGCTCGAAACAATGCAGGCTCTTTTAAGGCAGCCAGTACACTTAAAACACCACCCAGCGAGTGCCCGACAGCCACCACCGGTTGATTAGATTGCGTACGAATGCTTTCACATAATTCATCCACCAAAGTATGCCAGTTGTCTTCAACGGGAAAAGCTTTTGCGTGTCCAATTTTATCGATATAACAACAATCAAACACGGCTTCGAGTGGTTTTAGCATCTGACGATAACAAGGTGATGGAAAGCCATTACCATGCGCAAAATGTAAAATAGGCTTCATTGCAATATCATGGCTCTGTTATCTTGCCGATAAGCCAACACACCCAAACTAAAAAATATGGCTAAAAAGCTAATATAAAACATACCCCCACCGAAGTTAACTTGATTAAACGTCAGCAAGGTAAAATAAACGGCGACCTCAGGTGTTGCTGCAATGACCATTAAACGCGCTGTTTCTTTAAATGTCAGTTGTACTTTAAAAACAAAGCGTGCAACAGACTGCCCCAATAAAGTGGTTGAGAATAATAGCGTAAAACACAGGCTATACAATACCATCAACAATGCAAAATAAATAAAAACCGCCAACAGTTTTGTTGTGATTTCAAAATAACTTGAATCAAGCCAATCTTGCCCAAAAAAATTAAAGCTTTCATTGATAGCAAATGGCGACACCATTTCTTTTACATGAGATGCATGGCTCGGTTTAAGAAAATTAGCTATGGGCAAGTTCATTTCTAAAAGATGCAATGCATGTTTCGTCACTAAAACAGTCGCGTCGGGATATAAATAAGAAGGCAGTTTTGTCACCGTGCCTTCTGTATCAATCACTGCAATCACTTGATCTTGTTCATTTTTAATCAGGTACGGCATCGGACTATGAAAATAAACGCTGCCCTCTCGTACTGAAATAGGAGGCAATTTTTTAAGGGGCAAAATGAGTTTTTGATCGACAGATTCTTGATAAACCATCATCATTTGTACCGCATAAGGCAATATCAGCACTGAGAGCATCACGAACAAATACAGCAAGCCAAACCCACGCCAGCGTCTGACGACATCGATATATATTTGCCTCGAAAAAAAAGACATGAACATTGCTTGTAAAAAACCATAATGCGCTGTTTTTTTAATTTTTTTTTGTTTTTTTTGATTCGATTTTTTATCTAAATCTATTTTTTTCATAAGCACTCAAACCCTTATTTTTCGCGTGACAATGTACGTTGTAATAACTGCGAATAAATCGGCGCAACACCTGCCAACTGTACAATCGTTGTAGCCGTTAAACACGAAACCATCAAAGGCAAGATGAGCCCGTAATTCTGCGTCATTTCAACCACCAATACAATGCCTGTGACCGGAGCACGTACAGATGCTGAAAAAAGCGCACCCATGCCAGCCACAGCAAACATGCCTGGGTGCACCGTTGTGATATCCGGCAAAAATAAACCAAAAATAGCAGCAACCGCCAAACCAATTAAAGTACCGAGCGCAAGCATCGGTGCAAAAATCCCCCCAGGCACCCCTGTTCCGTAGCATAACATCGTGAGTATAAAGCGAATTAAAAACAGTAATGCTAACAGAATCAAGCCGGGTTGCATGGAGAGTGAGTCCTCAATAATACGATAACCACCGCCGACTGAGTCAGGCCAAAGCCACATCAAAAAACCAACCAATACAGCAACACAGATAACATAAAACAAACGTTCACGGGGTGTTTTTTTATCCATCCAAAATAAAACATGCATGAGCACCCAATTAAATGCAATACCAACCACCCCGACGACTAAACCTAAGATAAAAAACAATCCCAGTGATGCAAGACTTGGTGTATCAAATACATGCATCACAATCGATGGCTCGTTACCTATCATAAATTGCAACACAATGGTCGCAGCCACACAACTAATCGCAACCGTCTTAAATTTCAAAAAAGACAGTGGAAAGGCTTTTCGCATTTCTTCCATGACAAAAAGCACCCCTGCAAGCGGCGCATTAAAAGCTGTTGCAAGACCTGCGGCAGCCCCTGCCGCAACGAGTGAGTCACATTTTTTTTGGTTAAATTTTGTTATCCGGCCTAAGACTTGGCCAATATTACCCCCCATTTGAATGGTCGGTCCTTCACGTCCTAAAACCATATTACTTGCAATGGAGAGTACACCACCGATAAATTTAACGGGTAAGACACGAATCCAACGCACCGGGCGCTGATGCATGAGCGCCCCTTCAATTTCTTGTACCCCACTACCTGAGGCTTCAGGTGCCACACGATTGACTAAAAACCAAGCCCCTAATACCATCAGCATCGTGAGTATCGGAAAACTAAACCATCCAGGGATACCAAGCATGCCAAGGCTACCCTGAAGCTTTGATAACCAGTCACCTGTGTGCGTAATGGCTAACTGAAATAACGAGCCTATAAGGCCCGTTAATAAACCAACCAAAATGGCTGCTGCATAAAAAAATAAGATTTTTTGATAACGCATCGCTCAATAACCTAGGCTTGTTAGTTAGCTCAGGATGACCCACCTAAATTTAAAAATCAATTCAATCAAAAGCGTTATGTAAAGGCATTTAAATAATATTAAAAACAAGATGCTAAAGAGCTAGTCCAATCGCCCCCCACAGAAGGTGCGTAGCATGCCGTCCCCGAAGAAGTACACGTTCCGGGTGTTCCATCCACGCAGGTCAGATCTCTAAAATGCACCTCTAGACTATTGCCATCACCTGGATTGCCCGTATTTTCTTGAAGAATCAAAGAAATCATTTTTCTCTGGTTGCATATCAATGCTTATCGCTATTTTAAACCTAATTTAAATTAACTTATAAAATGTTACATGAGAACTTTATTTCTTTCTCAGAAACAACCATGACTTTACTTTTTTAATTAAAAAATTTGCCATTTTTTTACCGGCTAACATAGCGCCTAGTATAAAAAATATTTCGGGTAAACCAATCAAAAAAATAGTACTTAAACTCACGCTCGTTTGAACTGAAAAACCAAAAAATGGAATAACCAATGCAAAAACAGGACTAATAAAAGATAAAATAATACAAAAAACACCAATCTTGTATCTTAGGTTTCCGTTTTTGATATCCATAAAAAAACCCTATGATATTGTATGATTAACATATCATAGGGTTTTAAATATTTAAAATACTTGCCTAATAGCAACTATTTAATAAGGTTTCACAATCACGGTGGTACCCACGGTCATGAACTCTTCGTTAAGCCATTTGGCAGCACTCGGTAAGACACGAATACAACCATGACTGGTATTCCATTGAGGCACTTCATATGCTGCATGAATGGAATAGCCTTTGTAAAAGTGCATGCAATAAGGCATACGTGCTCCGCCACCTTCCTCAATAGGATACTTACTGGATTTACAGTTTTCACCTTTTTTAGAATACAAGCGGTACGTTCCTGTCACAGTTTTACAAGAGCGTCCAACATCTTCACAGTATGCTTTACCGCCAGAGGCAGCCCCTGTTTTCACTAGATTACCGTTTTTATCATAAGCGCCCCAAGCAGCTGCTTTAGGATCAAAGATAAATACTTTTCGGCCTGTGGCGCGTCGTTTGTCTGGAAAAACATATGCACCACGGGTGTCCATTGTATGAGACGTCGTATAATGCGTGTTTCCCCCATCATCGACGATTGGCACTGAGCGGTCTAATGTAGCACAAGACGCCGCTAAAACACTCAGCGGTATTATCATTGCTAGTTTATTCACGATACAATCCTCCTCTTGTTCTGAACTAATTATCGGCCGGATTGTAAAAATATTTAGCAAAATATTATTTTTTTTTATTCCCTTATATTTTCTTGTGCTTTTTTCTTTATGGTGACAATCGCGTTGCGTCTCGTGGGAACATCGTCGCGAGTTTAATATTATCTAAACCTAATAATTTTTGGGTTAAACGCTCAAGTCCCATACCTAACCCACCATGCGGTGGTAAGCCATATTGATGTGCATTAGAAAAAAACTCAAAGTCTTCGGGGTTCATGTCTTTGGCTTTTAACTTAGCGACTAACTCATCATAATCATGGATTCTTTGACCACCCGATGTAATTTCAATACCCCTGAATAACAAGTCAAAACTCAATGTTAAAGTGGGATCTTCTGGATCATCCTTTGTATAAAACGGACGCTTAGCCGATGGATAATGCGTGATAAACACAAAATCAGAATAATATTTTGTTTTGATATATTCTGAAATTTTTTGCTCTTCAATCGGTGCTAAATCAAACGAGTCTTTGGGTTTAATGCCGTATTCTGATTCAACAATTTGTTTTACCTCATAAAAACGCAAAACAGGAATCGTATTAATAACAGGTAATTCAACTCCCCACATATCCAAGGCATGAGGTACGGCTTGCTTAATATACTCAAATACAGATTTCAACATGCTCGCTTCTAAATTCAGTACATCATAAAACGAGTCGATATGAGAAAACTCTAAATCTATCGAGGTATATTCATTGATATGGCGATTCGTGTGATGCTTTTCAGCACGAAAAACAGGCGCGATTTCAAACACACGCTCAAACACACCCGTGCATAATTCTTTGTAGAACTGTGGCGATTGGGTTAAAAAAGCTTGCTTACCAAAATAATCTAATGAAAAAATATTCGCACCGCCTTCAGCCCCTTCTTTAACGAGCTTTGGCGTTCTGATTTCTGTAAACTGCTGTGCCATTAAAAACGCACGGACGCCCTGTACAAGGGCCGATTGAATTTTAAAAATGGCTTGTTGCATAGGATGACGCATGGATAAATAGCGATAATCAAACAATACGTCATTATGGACATCAAGCTTTTTTTTGGTCACATCCATGGGCATGGGTGCTGCTGGTGTGCTTAAAATGGTATAATCAGTCAGTTGAATTTCACAGGTTTTCGGGTGCACAAACGTATCTTTGATTTTAGCTGCTGTCACTGTACCTTTAATTATCAGCGAACCGTTTTCTTTAATGCCTGTGGCTGCTAAATCACCGGTAAAAACCACCTGAATTAAATCATTTCCATGCTGCAACAAAATAAACCCAAAGCCAGATAACACACGAATTTTATATACAAATCCTCGTAGTTCGACAACATCCCCGATATGTTCTGCAATATTAATTAACTTAATATTCGGGTTTAATTCAGAAGCAATATTCATACTCATTTGTTTATCTATCCAATATTTAAATTAAAATTTATTCAGCAGGCAACAAGGCCTTAATTGCAAGCCAGAGCTGATCATCCGTACATTCAAAACACCCGCCTCGTGGTGGCATGGCACGTAACCCTTCGTTTGTATGCTGAAATAATACCTCGCGTCCTGCTGCAAGCCTTGGCAACCAATCGTTTGAAACCTTAGGCCTTGGCGCACCCAGTGGAATCAATGGCTTTTCTGCATGACATGTACCACAAAAGTGTTGCACAATTTGCTCACCTTCATCAGGCGTGTTTTTAATTCGCTCCAAAAAAGCACTCGGATGATGTGCGGCAGCTAATACATGGGTGGCGAAAAAATACATCAAAAAAATAAAATACTTCATCAATCACAATCACTTTCTGGCTAACACCACATCAATCACATGGGTATCATGATATGGAAAGGTAAAAATTCGTTCAAATAAACGCTTTAAACGCTGTAATAAAAAGCTCTTAGGGAGCATTTTAATCGACAAACTATTTAAAAACCAGGTTCCTTCAATGCCAAACAAAGCCAGCTCATCAATATTATTTAATATAATCGGTATACTAAATCGATGATGTTCTAGCACCTCAAAATCATAGTCTTTGAAAGCCTGTAATAATTCTTGTTCACCGGGTGCAACCGTTGTATTTTTTAGAATAGATTTATAATAATGCCCAACGACCCCACTTAATAAAGTTCCTTCGGCAATAAAATCAGCTAAATATTGCTGCGCAACAGGAAATGAGTCATAGGTTGTTGTAATAAAAGAAAAATAACCATTTGCTTTTGTTAATTTTCTCGCTGATTCAAATAAAGCAGGCATAGGCATATAAGCATTAATAAAATGCGCTAACACCAAGTCCTGGCTATGGACGGGCAGAAAATTTTCTACTTCTGTCGCGCTGGTTTCAATGGTTTTTAGTTCAAGTGTCTCATGCGCACGTTTTAACATTTCTTCTGAAACATCAACGCCCGTGAATATTGCATCAGGTAAGATTGCATTTAATTTTTTTAAAAAAGCACCATCACCCACCCCTAAGTCTAAAACACGACAATCAGATGAACTAATTGATAATAAACGCTCAATTTGGGCGATAGCCGCTTCATGGCTTTTTGTAATTGAACCAAACTGATCAGCCCTATTATATTGAGCAGCGATATCCTTATACATTGCCTTCAACGTCATACTTATCCCATCTAATTTTAAATTATATTAAGGCTTCTTTTTTTTCTTAACCCAGTCCATCATACGCTTTCGATGCTTCACTTGCGTCTTGGTGAGGGTATTTTTTTTGCCTTCATATGGATTATCTCCCCCTTTAAATAACACTTTAAGAGGGGTACCCACCAATTTTAAATGTAAAGTAAATGCTTTAATTAAATAGCGCTGATAACTCATCGGCAAGGCATCCACCTGATTACCATGAATAATCACAAGCGGTGGGTTCTGCCCACCAGCATGTGCATAACGCAGTTTAATACGACGGCCATGAACCAATGGTGGTGGATGTTTTGCAACCAAGTCTTGTAATATTCGTGTCAGCGCGGGCGTTGAAAGGGTCTTGGTCGCAGAGCGATAAGCTTCGTTTATATCTTTGAATAAACGCCCAACCCCTGAACCATGCAATGCTGAAATAAAATGAAACTTTGCAAATTCCGCAAATTGTAATTTTCTTAAAATAGCCGCTTTAATATGATCTTTATGATCGGACTCACATCCATCCCATTTATTCACGGCCACCACAAGTGCTCTACCTGCATTGATAATAAAACCCATCAAATGCAAATCTTGATCGGTTAAATCTTCTTTTGCGTCAATTAACATGACACATACATTTGCTGCTTGAATCGAAGCAAGTGTTTTAATAATTGAAAATTTTTCTATTTTTTCATTGACCCGTGCACGCCGACGAATACCTGCTGTATCCACTAAAATATAATCTTGTCCGGCTCGTTCAAAAGGTACTTCGACGCTGTCTCTTGTTGTGCCTGGCATATCGTAAACCACCATACGCTCTTCACCCAGCATGCGATTAACGAGTGTTGATTTACCCACATTCGGACGCCCGATAATTGCAACACGAATCGCGCCATCAGGATTTGAAATATTATCCGGCACGGCCGATGGAAAATCAGCTGTTACTGCTTGTAATAATTGCTGAATACCGCGTCCATGTGTCGCAGAAATAGGATGTAAATCTGAAAAACCTAAGGCTTGAAACTCAGCTGTGGCAACGGCTTCGTCGAGGCCATCGGTTTTATTTACTAATAAATGCACTTTCTTGCCATGCTTTCTGAGATGCAACGCAATTTTTTCATCTGTCGGGGTTAAACCTGATTTTGCGTCCACCAAAAAAAACACATGACTGGCTTCTTCTAGTGCACGTTCTGACTGTGAGGCCATCAAGGCATCTACTGCTAAATCTTCAACGCCAATGCCACCCGTATCGACCACTAAAAAAGGCTTGTCTTCAAAAACAGCTGAGCCATATTTTCTATCCCGTGTTAAGCCAGGAAAGTCAGCAACCAGCGCATCCTGAGTCCGTGTTAAACGATTAAATAGTGTCGATTTACCAACATTTGGACGTCCTACAAAAACAATTGTGGGCGTCATGGTTGCTGTAAGGTTTGAAGTCATAAATACACCTAGCCTTTCACCGAAAAGCAATGAAGTTTTCCTGAAGCCGTCATGACATACACATGACTTGAATCTACGAGAGGTCCTGCTGTGATTGCACTCCCTAAAGTATGACGCGCAATAAAATCACCATGCTTTGCGTCTATTAAGTGCAAGACACCTTTTTTATCACCGACAACAATGCGATGCTTTTCCATTAATACAGGTTCTGTCACACCACGCGCGACAAGAGCCGTTTGCTTCCATTGTACTTTGCCATCACTGCGCCCGATACGCCATAAAACATCTTGGCTATCTATGATATAAAGCATGCTTGAGTCCATTGCAAAGTTTTTATAGGTGGCCAGTGATTTGCTCCAAATAAAATCACCTTGGTGCAATGACATCGCAACAGTATACCCTTGATAGCTTGAAAGATACGCCACATCGCCTCGTACAATCGGTGTGGCACTGATATCAACTAATTTTTCTACATCACTCGAACCACTGGCATAAGAAATACTACGTTGCCAAGCCACACGGCCTGTTTCAAGCTCAATCGCATCTAGTTTTCCATCTGAAAACCCAGCTAAAATTAAATTTTTATACCGTACAGGGGATGAACTCGCTTTGAGTACGAGCGATGAAGAACCGTGATCGACCGCCCAAATTTTATGACCGGTTTGACGATCAAAAGCATAGAGTCGCCCATCGACTGTTTTAACAATCACACGATTTTCAATCATGAGCGGTGTAGACAACACATCACCTGAAAGATTAGCCTTCCATAACACATGCCCATCTTTTTGATCTAACACCAAGATACTGGCTTTATTGGTTCCGAGCACTAAAGATCCAAAATTTGCAGCAGGCCCACTGACCAGGCGTTCATCTAACTGCTTTGACCATTTGACTTGGCCTGTTTTCTGATTGATTGCTTTTAATACGCCGTTGGGTGTGGCTGCATAAATCACCTGACCATCTAACACGGGCTTTAAGTGCAGATAAGCCTCTTTGGTTTTGACTTTTCCAAACGAAACAGTCCAACACGGTGTCCAGGTTGCCTTTTCAGTGATTGGCATTAATATACCAGGCATCGGTGTGTTATCTTTTCCCAACCAATAATTATCTATGGTGGTACAACTTTGCAAAGCAAACCCCAAAAACAGTATTAACCATCGCGTCATATTATATTATCCAAAGTTATTTTAGTGCGAGCTCATTTGATTTCATCTCTAAGAACACATTACCAATACCACGTAATTTTTCTTCTTCTCGTGCTTCTCGATATAAAGCTTCTGCTTCGTTATAACGCCCTGTTGCTACGTAAATATCACCTTTTAACTCATCAACCAATGGCTTATAAGTTGCGCTATCGGTTTGATTCAAATAGTTTAATGCTTTTTCATAGGATTTTTCTGAAATCCACAAGCGCGCCAGACGTACCCGTGCAACTTGCTGCAATGCTGGCATTTTAGCATGCAATGCAACCTGTTCGAGTTCACGCACTGCATCTTCCCATTTTTTTTCAGACACCCAATGTTTTGCGAGTGCCAAGCGTGCGGCATCTCCATAGACTGTTTTCGAATACGTTTTAATAATTGATTTTGCATAAGCTTCAATCGCTTGTTCCTCTTGATTAGAGGCTGCAACCATCAGTTGCTCATAGGCTTGTGAAGCCTGATGTGTCATTTTTTCTGTGTGCCACATCCAATAACGGTACCCTGCGACCACCAATAAAATACTTGATACCAATGTAATAATCCAAGCTTGATGACGTGACCACCAAGCTTTAATGGCTTCTAATTGCTCTTCCTCAGTCATATAAATCGACACGTTAACCTCTCCTTAAATAAGCTTGCATCGCAGACACAATATCCGCCTCTGGCACACTTTGTTGTGCTGTTTTTTCTCGCAAATCTTTAATACTAATGGTTTGATTCTGAAGCTCTTCTTCGCCGATAATTAAAGCCAATCTTGCGCCACTTTTGTCTGCTTTTTTAAATTGAGTTTTAAAGCGTCCACCTGTTGTGTGCACTAATATACGCCATTCAGGCATAGCATCATGAATGCGCTCTGCTAAAGCAAGCGCTTTTGTCAGCACTTTATCATCCATTGGCATAATATACGCTGTTAATGCCGGAGCCGTTAATTTTGAAGCATCATGTATATCCATCAATAATAATAAACGCTCAAGCCCCATGGCAAACCCAACCGCAGGTGTTGATGCCCCCCCTAATTGCTCAACTAATTTATCAAATCGGCCACCCGCACACACTGTTGCCTGACTACCCAGCTCATCCGTGACCCACTCAACTACGGTATTTACATAATAATCTAAACCGCTTACTAGTCTTGGGTTCACTTGCTGAGAAAGCGCTGAAAG
>JAAHTH010002953.1_pt1 | contig 12244 bp, 22 predicted proteins | sample 6116091 | NCBI WGS metagenome assembly JAAHTH01 (sample SAMN13939990, study PRJNA603662) | sponge metagenome | isolation source: marine sponge | host: Mycale hentscheli | place: New Zealand | collected 2006
CTGTTCCTAATGCTACGCTACTATAAGTATAAGTTGATAAATCACCTGAGTTTGTAGCACTTGCAGAATTAGCTATCGCTTCGGCTGTGGAGCTTACGGTAAGAGTATCTGTTAGGTCTATAGGACGCCATACTCCATTATCATCTGTTTCACCAAAGGATGTAGGAGCTAGGCCTTGACCATCTATTAAAACTGTTTCTGCAAGATAACCATCGTAGTGAGAACTGTTACTACCGCTATAACGTCCAATATAATGCGCTACTGCACTATTTACATAACCTGTTGCATTTTGAGAAGGTGCTGTTGATGTATCAAAAGCTGTAATTTGTTCTCCATTGACATATAGACGCACACGATCACCAGAACTTCCCTGAGTTGTATCTACACGTTGAACAATGTGATACCATGCGTGAGGGTCTCTAAATACTTGTGTACTAATATAGTTCCAAGTATATCCACCTTCGTATTGATAAGCATTTAACTTATCATTTGCATCAAAAAATAACTCACCACCATTACTTGCTGCTGTAAAAATTCGTTGATCAGAACCAAGCTTTCCTCGTTTTACCCATGTGGAGAAAGTCCATGTTCTTTGGTTACTAGCCGCAGAAGGAGTACGGGTAAAATACTCGTCATCAGGCTCGTTAAACATTGCACTGTTATCAACGTCATAGGCGCTAGACCCAGCATTCGCAAACCATTGTGAACTAAACATTGTCATTAGCTAAATGCCAGTTGTGGTGCGCCAAGTTGAATAGAGCCTGCCGCTTTTACAAAATACGGCACTACGTCTACCGCATTTGCCGCCGTACTGAGAGTGATGCCACCACCGGCAGGGCTTTCGTAGTCTGTACCAAGGCTTATTGTCCGAGAACCCGTCCCGTCTTGAATAAAGACCATAACACCTGTTTGTCCAACAGACTCCGTTGTGGGGTTGGAAAGCGTAATGCTACTACCGGAAGAGGGGGCTAAAGTCAGAATAAAATTCTGAGCCGCACTAAAATCAAGGGTAGTTGCGCCAGTCAAAGTGGCTGTACTCGCGGCAGCCAATATAATCTTGCCACCAGTCAACTTCCCAGCGACGGTTACATCCGTGGTGCCAGTTGGGATTTCTATGACATCGGCATCTGCGTCGTTTTTGATAGTCACATCGTTGGTGGAGCCCTGTCCGGTTATGATAATACCTTCCGTTCCAGTATAACCAATTGCGGCGGCGTCTCCTGCGGCGGTGTCCCCATCAGCGTTCAAAGTAGCAGCAGTAATATCCCCAACAACATCAACGGATGTTCCTCCAGTTGGCACAGACAAAACCGTGGCATCTGCATCGTTTACAATCGTTACATCATTAGTGGAACCTTGTCCTGTCAGTATGAGGCCTAAAGAACCCGTGTAGCCTATCGCGGCAGCATCGCCAGTAGACGTGTCACCAGCAGGATTGACAGTTCCGGTGGATACTAGGTCTCCACCAGCGGTTACGTTGCCCACAACAGTTACGTTGGTGGTTCCTGTTGGGATTTCAAGAACATCCGCATCCGCATCGTTCTTTATCGTAACGTCGTTGGTTGAGCCCTGGCCTGTCAGTATCAAACCTTCCGCAGCCGTGTAGCCCACAGAAGCTTGGTCACCGGCAGCCGTATCAGAGCTAACCGTAACTTTACCAAAAGACATTGGGTTAGAGAATATACTAGCAACCGCCGCACCGCTCCCGGCACCGTCCGCATAAATAATATCTGCCCCACCTGCTAAAATACTTGCGTTTGCACCACTGCCCTGAGAGAAAGTAGCCGTTTGATCCGTATTGTTATAAACGAAATAAATTTTATCCGCATCGTTTGGGCTAATCGTAATGGTGTTAGTACCACTAGGACTGCCACCCAAAACAAGAAGCTTAAACATGCCGTCTGAAAGTGTGCCGTCTGTGGTGGTTAATGTGTGTGAGGTCCCTGATAAAGTTATCGCCGCAACCCCGTTAAGGGCACGGTCAATAATATCAAAGTTAGTATTGGTGGTGTCGCCCCACGTACCGGACTGATCCCCAGAGGCGGGTTTTTCAATGCCAGTGTTTGAAGTATATGAAGAAACCATCTACCTTTCCTTATGCTGCAATATCGTCCCAAGACGGTGATTGACTTGGCGTTATATTAGACCAAGACGGTGATTGACTTGGCGTTGTTGCTGACCAACTCGGTGATTGATCTGGGTCTATTTTACTCCAAACTGTCAGATTTCCAACAGAAGAATTACCTACAACACCTGTTGGAGAAATAACAGCTTTTCCTAACGTCGTAACACTTCCTAAAGCCGATGTTGCCGATAGGTTTGAGCTTGTAATCGAAACTACGGTAGGCAACGAGTTTATAACATTACCAAGCGCACTTGTACCGGCTATTCCTGTAACAGATAAGACGTTTACCGTAGCAGTCGTAACCGTCCCAACAGACCCTGTTGCGGACACGCCCGTGGCAGATATGTTATTTACGGTGGATAAAGATTCAGTGCCTAAAGCACTTGTGCCCGCAGAACCTGTTACTGAGACATTGGCCGCTGACACTGTTGTAACAGAACCAACAGACCCTGTTGCAGCTAACCCTGTTTCAGGAATGTTGTTTACGGTAACAAGGCTTATGGTGCCTATTGCTGAAGTGCCTGCAACACCCGTTACGGCAAGAGGTGCCGCTTCTCCGTAAGGGCCTTCACCCCAACCTGCGCGGCCCCACCCAGCTATACGTATAGAGGTAGGCGTACCCCACGCCCCCTCAGACCACGAGCCTCTACTCCATCCACTGATTAAAGACACGGGCCTGGGCCCTTGTTTAAGCTATGCGGATGATAGCGTTGCTAGCGTCCGCTGTTGGGAATTGAATAGTAAAGTCACCGGCAGTTGATGTTTTATCACCACCGAAAGCAAGGATAGCGACTGCTGGGTCACCAGAAGCAGTGTCATTAAATATCATCGCACCGTTTGCAGTGACAGTAGCGTTTGAAAAAGTTACGTCAGCAAAGTCGGTGAGAGCCGTGGTGCTACTCGTAGTGGGTGTTACGTTAGTTAACGCCGCGCCTTTAGCGGTATAGTTTGTTCCGCTAGCTTCGTTAGAAGTAGTGTACGCCGTTGTAGCTGCACCCAAAGACGCGCTACTGGTGTAAAGAGCTAACCTAAAGGTATTGCCACTACTGTTAGTAAAATTGTGAGTAGCCGTCATCAATTCTTTTTTGAACGACGTACACAATGCCTGTGATATAGCCATGTTACAGTCTCCTTATTAACTCAGCTAGTTGTGGATGCCCCGCATCGTTCAAAGCATTAAAAATTGTAGTCCTATCACTATTTATAGCTTCTCTCATATATAGACTCAACAAGTTTTCAACTTGGTTACGATACGCGAGTGCCTGATCTTTAATTGCAGGGGGAGCATTTTCAGAAACAGAAATTAAACGGTCTGCACACCTTTTAGCCACCTCTTCTGGCGTATGCCCTCGACGCTCCGTTGTATGGACTAAAACTTTGTAATTTGGGTCCATCTCTACTGTAGCAGAAAACATTAAGACCTCTCTTGTGACGGTAGACCCTTACGGTAAGCAGCAGTGTATTCACGAGCTTCAGCGTTAGATTTAAGTCGCATCAAGGACTCTTCAAAACGCTTTTCATACGTTGCAAGAAGTTGAGCGTCACCTTTCATATAAATGTAGGCCTCTACAAGGGAAGCGTACAAAAGGGCGTTAGGACCGTTTGTGCTTAACCACGTTGTTCCGCCATCCGCACCTGCTGTTAGGCTAGCTGGACGATAATAGTAGTGCATCTCCACCGCAAAATTTGCGTTAGGGGTGGGCGCAATCAAAAAAGTAGAATCGTCAAAAACAGCATAAAATTTTGGAACGCCGGTAGAAGCCACAGTGGGCCAGTACTCTTGTAAAAAATTTACATCTTTTATGAGTAAAAACTCTTTAGCGCTTGAGTTTGTAATAGACAAAGAAAATGCCGCTAGAAAATCGGTGGGCATAGCTAAATACTGGTTACCCGACGTCATTGTAGCCGTGGCATTTTTACGGAAATTTTCTAAATCAACTAACTTAAATATACGCTCTTCCGCTCCTCTTATGAAAACAGGCAAGTTAGTGACAAAACTAGTTTCCGTGTTTTCTGAAAAGTCCTGAATAGCTGTTTTAAGCTGTGCATAAGTAAAGCTCATGTCACCACCGTAACGGTTCCTACTACACCTACCGCCTTTATGTCAGGTTTACCTTGTGGAAAAGAAGAAGCCCCCACATGAACAACCAGGGGCTCTATCCTATCGGGCCGAGGGTTGTATAAAGCCTCACCGTCCGCTGGGTCTCTAAAAGGACCAAGCTGTGGGTGCTTTGCCTCCCATTCGTCCTTACCAACCAATAAGCCGGTCCACTCTCTCTGCATATCAGTGTACCTATACCGGAACCCTGAACGATCTGAGATGGCATACGCATTTTTGCCTGAAGAATAACGAGCCATTTTACACCCTGTAATAATCTAAGCTTGGGGCTATTAATAAAGAGGATCTATCCCGGTCCTCCTGCATAGCCCTCTGAAGCTCTTCTTCATAGATAGCTTTTAGTAGCTGGACCTTATCAGGGGCAAACTTGACCGAAAGATAGTAGGCCAAGCCAGCAGACACACAGGGATAAAAACGGAAAGGAACCTCAACCGTATTTTCTTGGGTGTCCGCATCATCTATGCGGCGCAAACGATCAAAAACAAGCTCATAAGAAGAGCTAGAGTCCGGGGTAGGCCATAGCTTAATTTCAGGGGTTATTAGACGATCCACGTAGAACTGAACAGGCCTACCTGTTGACCGTTTACTAGCCAAACTTAAATAGGCGTCACGACCTATTCTAGTGATTGATAAGTCAGATTGACTAGATGTACCGGAGTTTTGCCTCGTTACCGCAGAAAGAACGTCTATGGAAGCTTGAGTGTCTTCTAAAGATACGGCAGAAGAAACCGTCGCCGTGGCCCCGCTCGTCCCACCTGTGATGGTCTCGCTAGCAGAAAACGTCCCGTTAGGTATTGTAATAGCCAGTACAGTGGAAGAATCGACATTTGTAATACTTGCAGTTGCCTCGCTCGTCCCACCTGTAATAGCCTCACCGTCTTGAAAACTCGTTGTTGAGTTCACCGTCATGGTCAAAGTACCTAACGGGTAGTTAGCAACTCCGTTAGCCAGTGCAATTGTTTTTTGTTCAATTGTCCAACGATTTATGCCACGGTTAGCCCACTCCGCAAACAACAGATTTAGAGACCTTTTCGCGGTGCGAAGGTCATAACCCGTTCGAGCTTCAAGACCACACCGTTCAAACGCTTCTTCAATGTGTTCGTTTACATCAAGCTCAAAATTCTTGCTGTCGGAGACGGCCACTTGCCATTACTTTCTTTTCTTAACCATACCACCGCCGCGCATTTTCTTGACCATGCCGCCGCCGCGCATTTTCTTAACCATACCACCGCCGCGCATTTTCTTGACGGGTTTCTTACCTTTACGTGGTTTCATTGCCATTTATCAATCTCCTATAAAGGGTTTCTCTTTGTGCATATAAAGCATTATTCTCAGCAGATTTAAAGGCTTCATCATAATATCCCAAAGGCTTTAAAGCCTCGGCCTTCTCATGCAAATACTTTAACCTCTGCACGAAAATAATAGCATAACTTTTATCGACTAAGGGAGAAAAAGATCCATCGTTTAACAATTCCTCGCAATCATCGTCAGGGTGAAAGCCCATGACCCACATGTCTTTCTGAGCAAACATGCCCTCTGCAATTGCCTCGTTTAAATCATAGAGAAAATCTTCAAATTCGTCAGGGTCTTTTTTGTAAGCAAGATCGACCACAAGGATTAATTTATACTTATCGTTAAAGCCTGCTATGGTTCTATACAAAGGTAAGTTGTCTGTTTCCGTTTTAAAAACAAAGCCAATCTGGTCATCTATCCAGGCTTTTTTAGCGTAAGGACAAGCAGGTAGATTATTAAATAAAGGAGAAGGGTTTTCTAAGGCATGCTTAGACCACTCCCTGATCTCTTCTTTTATCTGCTGTTCGAGCATTTAAGCGTAGATTGTTCGTTTCCGGCGGTTGGACATTACAGCGCCACAGCCTTTATTCAACCTTCTCTGCGGTCCACTGGTCACAGCGCCACCCGTTGCCATCTTTTTTACTTTCGCAGTTTTTGTATTAGAGACGACAGTTTTTCCTTTAGCGCCTCCTTGTTTCTTTTTACGAGCCGTAGAAGCCCTTTGAGATTTCGACAAAGAAGACGCTTTAGACCTAGGTAAGCACCTATCAGGGCGCTTTTTGTTTTTAGAAGTACCGCATTCACCTGCGATATTGCCTTTGCTATCAATGCGGACCCAATCTTCATCTAACCACTCCTGTAATTTTCCCATAACTACGACTTCTTCCGTTTTTTAGAAGCTTTGGCGTAGTTCGGGTCTTTGCAATATTTAGATGCTGCTAGATTAGCGTAAGCAGAAGGATAAGTGTCAAAAGTTCTTTTTGCCCAGGCTTTTCCTGCGGCGCAAATTTTGCTCCCTTTACTTTTCCTAGAAACCGCGCCGCCTTTTCTAAAATACGTTAGCGTCGGTTTACCGGGCTTTGGCCCTGTTCGTACTCTCGACATTTGCCCTCGCAACATCTCTATCTATAAGTCTTTCCCACAAGGTGGTTATCATAGTATGATTTTGATCCACCTTTACTGCTGTTTTTTCGGTGCGCTTATCGACATCAATGAGAGTTAAAGCGGTCCAACCAAAAAAACTTAAAAAGGCCACTACCGTGCCAGAAACAACAGAGGTCACTAATATCTTTTCCATTAGCATTTCCACCGTTTACGCGCCTGCCTGAGACGACTGTTGGGGTTTTTCGCAGCTTTTGGAAACTTTTTCATCTGACCCGCAGACCTAGCGCAGTAACTCTTGCGACGTTTAGAAGCCTTTGAACCCTTTTTTACTTTGCCTGTAACGGCTGTCTGTAGCTTTGAACCAGGGTTTAACTTGCGGTAAGAAGCAACGCCTTTTTTGGTCATACCCGCTCCAGACTTTGTAGAACGGAAATTCTTTTTATTCCGAGCGGGCATTTTTCCTTTAGACTGTGCCATTAGTGTAAGACCCTGTCTTGCTCAGATTCGTTTAAAAGAACATCTAACCAATAAATAAAATCAGAAACTTCTTCAGAGTTAGAAAACCCAAAAAACTTAACGGTCACAACCAACTCATCTACACCCTCTACAGCAACGAAGTAGGTGCCCGACAAAACCCCATGTTTAGGCGAAAAATCAGGCACCCTGTTTTCTCGTTAATATTGCTTTCTCATATACAGTATGACTGTATATGTATCATTTGCGGAAGCACCAACGGTGGTAAAGTTTATATCACCTGTTTTGCCAGACCCTGCATTATTAGTAAGGCCGCCAAAAACAGTGTAATCGTGACTACCGCTTTGGTTCTCCCCCAGTTCGATACAAAAAGCATCTGTACTTGCATCCCAAAGGATTTGTACTTTCATGCCAATGCACTGCCACCAGATACGCTCAATGGTGACACCTGTGCAAGTGTCACCATCCGCGCTAGCAGACAAGGCAGAAACATCTACTTTTGTAACAGCGCTCTCGCCACCTGAATCCGAAACATTGGTAAATTTCATTACCGCAGTTTTCGGGCCATCAGCAAGAGTTTGTGAGGTTACTGCGTCAGCCATTGGTTAGCTCCTATTAGCTATCTGCGAAGGGAGTAGCAATAGTTCCAGAACCAATAAGAACACCCTGCACAAGGTACTCGTTGTCAGCAATAGCCGTGACTTCTAAGTAAGAGTTCTTGTCACCGCCTTGGGTTGAGCCGTTCATTGAAATAACGTCGTTAGAGGAAGCAGGTTGGAAAACCTTGTATGTTCCATCATTGACACCAATAGCTACAGACCCAACAAACTTATCTGTTCCGTCTGTCTTAATGTCCAAATCCGTTGCATCTGTTCCAACAAAGAACCGATAAACAGCACCAAGGTGGCTGTTGACGTTAGGATCGTCTTGGCCCGCAGAAGCTCCGTTTGAGTCAGCTTTAATGGTAGGAAGAGTTACCGCGCCGTCAGCATCATTGACCTCAATCATACGGCCAGCATGGTCATCAAAAGTAAGGGTGGTTTCAGCAGTAATGTTTACTACCGCATCTGGACCCGCTGTAATAAAACCGCGCCGAGAGCGGACGGGACCGGAAAAAGTTGTTTTAGCCATAAAATCCTCCTGTCGTGGCTAGTGTCGGCACAAGATATGCCGTCAGGGATTATAAGAATATAAACCAAAATAAAAGGGGCGGCAATAGCCGCCCCTTTCGTTCGAGACAAAGAGTGTGCTTACGCAGCGCCCGCTGTACCGAAAACGCAACGCCAATCGGAGACACCGAAAGAGTAACGCTCACGCGCCTTAAAGCGCATGTTACCCGTATCAAAGTCGCCTTCCATGGCAGTTTTCAGCGGAGAACGGTTAAAGAATTTAAAACCGTTCGGAGCATCAGTCTTAACAAAGAAAGCATCCGTGTCGGTGAGGAAGTGGTTTACCACCGCACCTTCAGGAAGCATTCCCATAGACTTAACTGCGTTGATGTCATTGTCAGCGGTCCCGCTACGCAGGTTGCTGGCAATTACACGTTCTGCAACAAATTGAAGTTCTTTTGGAATGATGAGTTTCATACCACGAACAGCAATTTTCAAACCACGCTCGTCAGTCAGACCAGCGATATCAATCAACATTTGCTCCAAAGAGGTCTCGTTGAGATCCGAAGCAGTGCTAAGTTGGTTACGCTGATTGCCCGAAAGAGATGGGTGAGCAGAAGAACAGAGTGCTGCTCCGTCACCAATCGCTGACGCGCCTGTGCTGAAAGCGTTGTTAAGAATTGCAGCAGCTTTAATCTGCTTGGTTTGAGCCATTGAACGAGCAAGAGCTTTAGTGTACCGGCTAGCAAGCCGATCATAAAGATTGTCCTCAATAGCCTCTTCCGTGATCGAAAAAGCCAGAGCAATTGTTTCGTGCGTGTAACGAGCAGTATAAGTTTCCTGCGCGTCATCGAACGTAATTGCGCCACCTTCGTTTTTCACGGGAGCAGTTGAAAAGCCGCCGAGCATTACCTCTTCTTCAAAGGCGCGGTCCGAAGACTCCTCCTCAAAGATTTCGGAATGCTCTTGTTCGTAGCGGTCATATTCCAGACCAAAAAGAGCATTAAGTCCGGGCTCAAGCTCTTTCGCTAATTGTGCGCGAGAAATAGCCATTTTATGCGCCCTCCTTAAATGCCGGTGGAATCAGCAGTGGTTTGGGAATCAAACCGCCGTGATCCAGCGTTGAAGTGAGCGTTCAGCCGCACAATAAGAGGGATACCCGCCGCTGCGAAATCGCTGTTAGCCTCATCGTCAAGGATACCAACAATACGAAGTGGAAGAGTAGCCGTCGTCGCAATCGTGCTTACACCGAGCGCCGAGTTAGAACGTCCCGTATCGTCAGCTCCGGTACGCGCTGAAGTGCCGAGGGAAGCGTTCGCAAAGACCGCAGTTAAAGCAGTAGCACGGTCAGTAAGAGACGCATCACTAGCAACCTTAAACAGTTGGTTTGGATCATCAGCAACGAGAGCTTTGACAGGATGATTTGTGTCAACGCTAATCGCACCAGAACCGGGCCAATTGTTAAGGAAAGTAGTTTTCTTCGTCACTGAGTCCACGTACTCACACCCCATCATCACGCCGAGCGCTTGAGTCGTACCGCCATCTGTAGCGCCAGCTTGGTCAATTACGCCACCAGCAAGAGGAACGACAATAGCGCCATTATAAATGACGTTGGTGTTATTTGACGCAATTTCATAGGTCGTAAGACCCGTAGAATTTGCGGCAGAGCCGACTAGACCAATAGGACGAAGACCGAAGGCAGTTTCTTGGTTTGCCATTTTAGGTACTCCTAAAGGAGGTGACCCTTATTTTTTAGAGCCACCAAAGGTTACACGAGATTGACGATCAGGTCGGTCAATCGTCATCGTTGAGTGTGCATTCTCGCGCATCATATCGTGGTCTACTGCTTGCATCTGGTCAGCACTTCTTTGATTAAAGTACGCCGTCCGCTCTTCAATAGTCTCCACGGGAATCCGTGCAAGAAGCAATCCTCCAACGCCAAATACCCCCTCGTATTTTCCGTTATCAATAACGGGTGCCTCGAAGTCTGGATACTCGTCTGAACGGACAAGTTCCCAACCTTCTCTGAGTTTAGCGCTGATGTTCTTGCGGTCATCAAAACCACGAGTTTCAGCCCTAATCCAGCGGTGTTTGTAACCGTCTGGTGCGGGTGGTGCATCTAACATTGATGGTGGAGCCCACGGCTTACGCCTAGTCGTAGAACTCCGGCTCTTTTTAGCGCGAGGGGTACGATCCGAGGAAGTACCTTGAGTAATTTTATCTTCGCTCATTTCTCTACTCCTTCACGTATTTCGCGTATTCTTCTAGCGGCACACCCAATTTTTTAGCCATAGTGACCTGGGTAGGGGTGAGTCTAACCTGCTTTTTACTGCGCCCAGTTGCGGATCTGTTAACTGATGCAACCGTCTGAGCGGGACGTTTGCTTTTTGATCCGTTCCCAAACTTATGAGGAAACGCTTCCTCCATACGTTTGTCTAATTCACTATAGTACTCATCGCTTGATGGGTCAAATCCTTCATCTTCAATAAGTTTCTTATGTATTCCAAAAGCGGCATACGTCATGGTCTCATCAGACCCAAACCACTCTCGCTCAGAAGCCCAGGACTCCGCCTTTGGATCAGGCTTACGCTGCTGTACTTGTTGCTGCGGAGCCTGCTGCATCTGTTGCCGTTGAAGCTCTGCATGCTGCTTTTGCATCTCGACTTCACGTGCGGCTTGAGACGCTCTGTCTGCTTGAATAGCTAAAGCCGTGATCTTTCTATTTGCTTCTACAACAGCCTGAGTGTCTCCAACCTCTATAGCGTTCTTCAAAACGCTCTCAGCAGACTCTAGCTCACTCTGTACTCGACCACTAAATTCAGTAACGTAGTTACTGTCCATAGTATCAAGTTTAGATTTTAAGGCCGAGGACTCTTGTTGAATTTGCCCTGCATACCGCAAAGCCTCTTCTCTTTCACGCTCCGCCTGACGCATCTTCTTGGTTAATTGGTTAATCCGCTTTTGCGTCGCGTTAGAGGCTTTTTCAAATTCGTCATCAGAAGTAGCCGCCTCTTCGCCGGTTACCTCAACAACAGCGTCGTCTTCCTGCGCTTGCTCCTCAACCTCAACCGATACTTCAGTGTCAGTCTCTTCGTTCTCAATAATAAGATCTTCGTCAGCCATGTCTCTCTCCTACATATGTAAAACGTCGTCAGGTTCAGAGATGGTTGCCAAAACCTCATCGTCATTGAGTATTCGGACTTCACCACCGTCTATCTTAAAGCGTGACCCTGCATAACGCGCAAACATCACCCAATCACCTTTCTGGCACCAAGGACTGTCAAATTTATCGGAGTCCTTGTATGCGAGAGAGCCGACCTTTAAGACGTATCCAACCTGAGTTGCGACTTGGTTTTCTTCAACAACTTGATCTGGGAGATAAATACCGCCCTCTGTCTTTCCTTTACCACGGTAGGGAAGCACAATTATGCGCCAACCCGTTGGTTCGGGAACTCTATCAAGAATGCTTTTACTTAGAAGGGAGGGGTCAAGAAAACGATCCCCTGATTTTACATATGCCGAAGATATATTTTCGGCTTCTGCCTCTGATGTAGAGGCTTTTTTGTCTTTCGACTTAGTCATCTGCATGCTCCTGTTTCTCTAGCAGGCTCTTGAGTTCCTGATCTATGAACTCTAGGGCTCTTAACATTCCCATGAGTTCACGGTAATGCTCCATGTCCTTGACTTCTCCGTATTCAAGAGTGTCTAAAACAACGGAACGCTTTTCTTTTATCAGACGAAAGGTTGCTTCTGCAAGAAATATCTCATTCATTCTTATAATTATCCTTTTTTAGAGGATATATGAGAACGAGCCTTAGACATGGCCCTATTCCCAAACCAAAATGCTATGATAGCTGAAAAAATTGCTTGAGTTTCGTCGTCCCAAGCAAGTTGTACGGCTGTTACCCAATCAATATTTTGATTAGAGATCATAGCGTAGACCAAAACGCCTTTAACAGACGCAAAAGCTACGAAGAAAAGGTAAGTAAGAACAGGGCGGACACTACCCATAAGAGCGTT
>JAAHTH010001842.1_pt2 | contig 12243 bp, 24 predicted proteins | sample 6116091 | NCBI WGS metagenome assembly JAAHTH01 (sample SAMN13939990, study PRJNA603662) | sponge metagenome | isolation source: marine sponge | host: Mycale hentscheli | place: New Zealand | collected 2006
ATGCGAGGTGGAAAATTTCCAAGAGCAAAATAATCTGCATGAGCGCGAGATTTTTCGGGCTTGCCTTCTGACCAATGAAAGACAGGGGCAATAAAATTACCTTCACCACTTCCTTGATTAATCCATGTATGTGCGCAACGTTCTGCTTGAAGTGCAATACTACGATCTTCTGATGGATTGCAATAGTCATGGAGATTATCGTAGCAGACAGGGAGATTAACACCATGAACTGCAAATAAATACTCGCTAAACTTAATGCAATTATCTACATTAAAGAAACCCTTATCTTCGTTCTCGATAGTGAGGCGATTATAAACTCCTGCATTGCACATAGAAAGATTGCGGAAAAATCTAGTAGCAACAATCTCTAAACCTTCATCCATCTTGGGGGTGTAATTCACATGAATATTCATTGGTGCAGTATGATCTTGAGGTAAGCCCATCATATCTAGCACACTAGCTTGCATATTTAATTCACCAATAGTTCTACGTACCGCATCTTGATTCAAGGAAGCTAACACATTGAATTGATCGGGGTGAGAACCCATACTTATGCAGTTCTCTCTAGCAGTATCGCCTACTTGCTTTAATTCTTCTTTGATTTGCCCAAGATCGGGCAACTCTTCAAGATCAATCTCCAAAGTTTCATCGGTAACAAGAGGAAAAAGAGCAGAGCTAACACGATAATGCCCGATATTTGACTTAGCACAATGACCGACAATAGATTCAGTAACAACAACATTATGCAAAATTCTATCAGATAACTCTTTAATTGCTTCATGCCTGCCTTCTTTTACACATAGATCGTTGAATCTCTTGCGTGTCATGGTACGGAAAGAGTATTCTTTCTTGTTTTTATCTTTGAGTTGCTCGCTAATGCAAGTTAAGCCTAATATTTGATTCATAACAAAAACCTAACAAATAAAATTAGATCTGTCAAACTTTTTTTTGTTATTGACGTGCATTAAATCGCTATTGAGAAAATATAAACTTGACTGACTCATTTCCTTCAATGAGGATTTCAGATTCTGATTTGCTTATATCAATTGCGGATTTGATTCTATCAAAAGCATCCATAGTTAAATGAGATATCGCTTGATGAGTAACACCTATTGCTTCTGCGATATCTTCTTGTTTTCTTCCTTTTAAGACAAAAGGTAAAACAGCTTTTTGTTGTTCAGACAATATATCACTATATTTAAAAATAATTTTTTTTAAATTTTCATATTTGGTAGATTGCATTATTGTTTGATGGAAAGAGTCTTCAACCCCTTCGGTTGCAATAATTTGATCGTATAAAGTCTCAACTTCGGGTCTATCAGGATTATTAAAGGGTAAATCAACCTTTTGAAACTTATATTTACGCTGTTTATTATCGCTTCCTTGACACGTCCATTTAACGAAGTTTACCTCTATGCCCTACATGAATTTTTTACGAGAAGTTTCGTCTTCGAAGCTTCTTTCTGATAATTTGTTGATAAAATGAGAGTTTATGTCAGAGACAATTTCCTCTACACTTAATGCATGGCCAGATTTCCTGTTTTTAGCTACAATACGAACTAAATCCTCTTGGAAATCAGCTAAGGCTTCAATGTTCTTTTGTTTTATTTCCATATTTTTCAATTATTTTTTTGATTGTAGAACGAGCGTGTCCTAGTTTAGTATGAATCTTGTTGGGGGAAAACCCCTTGTTATGTAATTTAATTATTTCTCTGAATATAGATTCATAATATTTTTCTTGTCTTTTCTTCCAGCCTTTTTTTTGAAGCTCCTCTAATTTAGCAGGGTCTAAATACCCGAATCCCATTTTGGGCGGAGGGTAATCTTTACGCCAATCTACTTCAATAATTTTTTTAGTCATCAATCTATGAAGGCATTTAGGGCTAATGCCTAATTCTTCTGCCGCATGAGTACGATTGTTTTTATTCCCCTTCAAGGCTAAAATTATTTTATCTTTTAAAGCATTTCTTTCTCGAGCAGGCCAAGGAACATATTTGTCCCCCTCGATTTTCATTTAAGCTTTCTCTTCTAAGGTCAGATTAATCTTACGAGAAGAGTTTCCTTTTTTAAACTTGTTTCCGTTTTTAGGTAAACGGTTATGAAATCTAGAAACATTACCCTTTAACCTAGGAACAAAGAATTTAAATAAATGATCAGCTAAATTTGGGAATGCACATTTCCTTATGTGTTCCCAATCTTCAATATTTACTTTTATTCGATTAATTTGGCTTTTAGCAGAAATCATTGAGAGACACAAAGATTTTGTTGTGCTTTCGTTATCTTCTTTAACTTTGTCTTTTAAGATTTTTTTTGCAAAACTAGCTGATCGAGCTTTAACGATAACACGAAAGTCTTTTTCTGTTTTGTCTGAAAAAACTTCTGTGTAATAAATCGACCAATACTGATCAAAAGAAAATTTTGTATTTAAATACTTTGATTGACTATTGCCTTTCATGGTTTTCATTATTCAACTTCAATATTTTCTGGAGCGTCATCCTCTTCGTCAGGAAGCAATGGAACATACATCCAATATTCAACCTCACCAGTAAAAAAACCATCTTCATTGCTAAATGTATGATTGTTTTGCTCTGGATAATCTTCAGAAACCCCAAAATAATAACCAAAATCTAAAACCCCATCAAAATTTAGCAAAAGCAACATATCTTTTTTAGGGGAATGCTCTGTGACTTTGTTCCAAATTTGACTTGATCCATCAATAAAGCCAAGTTCATAAAATTCTTTTTCGTTTTTATTCATAATTAATTAGCGTCGAATAATTTATTTATAGCATTATAGCCGTTAGTGATTTTATCCCAAGAACAATCCGAGAAAATATCAAATTTAAATTTGTTTCGAATTTTTTCTTCAATGTTTTTAAAGGTAAAACTAATTGCTTGATGAGTTACATTCATGAGTTTAGCTATTTCGGTTTGAGTTAGACCTTTTAATAAATAATCAATAATTTGAATTTCATTATCTGTTAAATCGCTAGAATAATCCCTTACTAACGCAACTGGATAATCAATTTTACTCAAGTCATCAAATAAGAATTTGTTTTCATCGTGCCCCATTTTTGAAGAAATTATATCGAAAGATGATTTTAAACCCTCTGGAGTATGAAAAGATCCATTAACCCTTTTCCTGTTATAGCTTTCTTCTTTTCTTCTGCAATGATACCATTTGACTATATTTTTAATATACGAACAGACGATATATTTAAAAGAATCAAAAGTAAAAGAATTAAAGTTTTGATCGCGATAAGATATGATCTGATCTTTTTTCTTTATAAGGTAAAGGTTAAAATCGCTCACGATTTCTTCAACACTCATTATATGATGTTGAGATCGTTTTGAGGAAACTAGTTTATATATATCTGGTTGGAAATCAGATAAAAATCCATCAAATGTTTCTTCTTGTTCTTTAGATATAAGCATTACTTTACTGTGTGTTTAAATAAATGATTGTTTTCGTTAGGGAAACTACAAGCATGAATGTTTTCCCAATCTAGGATGTCGATTTTTCTAAAAGAATTATCTGTATGATTTTTAAATTCATAATCTTTATGAAACATTTCGCATTCAATGCCTTCATCGGAAAGAATTAAACCTTCATGCTTTAGCTTTAGACTTAAGATTTTAACAGCTTCTTCTAGCGATCTAGATTTGATAACTGAAATATAATTTTGAGCCGAGTCGATCAAGCTAAAAGATATTTTCCAAAATTGGTCATAACAAAATCTTTTGTTCTTAAATTTTTTCTGTTTTAATAAATTATTCATTTTAGTCTTCTAGTTGATTGTCTACATGTTTTTTGAAGTTTTGATTATTTTCATACTCTCCCATAGATCTGCCGACCTTATACGAATAAGAATCAATAAATATTATTAAACCGATTAATATAAACGAAGAAACGCCTAGCTCAATTTGTGTGAAAATAATAAAAAGTGAAGCTATGTAAGGAATATATTTATTTGAAATATGTTCAAACATAACATTGAGATGATTAGTTTTTGAATTTTCCATGTGTGTTATAATAAGCGAGTTGAGATTTAATACATTTTGATAAATTAGAACGAATTCTGAATAAAGTTGCCGACACAGCTCCAACAGTTCGATTAGTTTTTGTAGCGATATCTTTTAAAGAGTAATCTTCTTTGAATCTTAATTCTGCAATTTCACACATACGTTCTGGTAATTTATTAAAACATAACGCAAAAGCTTTTTTTTGTAAAGAAAAATCTTCATTATAATCAAAATCTTCGTGAATAGTATCTACTAAGGTGTCCGAGAATGATATTTTACTTCTTGCATGTTTTGATCGGTGTGCCATGACTTGATACCTTGCTATAGCAAAACACCAACCTTTAAAAGATTTAGAAGAATTATATTCTGACTCTTTTTTAATTAAAATAAAATTAACTTCTTGTAAAATATCTTCTGCATCAGTTTTGTTTGGATGCTGAGAAAGTATATAGCTATATATATTTGGTTGAAATTCTTTTATTTTTTCTTCGTATTTTTCTGATAATACAATATCAATCATTTAAATTTTCGATTAAACGGCTTTCGTCTTCCCAATTATTTGAATAGGGGTTAAATTTTTCAATAGAAATATTTTGCACAATTAAGTCGTGTTTTTCTAGCATTGATTTGTGGGCATGAAAAGCATCGGAAGCATCAAAAGACATGAAATAATGATAGTTATCTAATGCTACGTGTTCAGGTGAAGCATTATATTTAATTCTATATTCGTATAACTTTTTATTATCTAAGTCCTTCTTCATCACCAAGACTCCAATAGACTTCGTCACATAGAACAAAACTAACCTCCTCCCCTAAATCCAAGTCAAAACCTACAAGTTGGCCTTCGGGCACAGGGAAATCATCTTCTTTATAGAAGAATTCTTGATATTCAGATGAATAGATGGGTGTGCAAGATTGATAATTCATAACATTTTTAATTTTATGTTATGAATATAACCCTCTAAAAAGAAAATGTCAAATAAAAAAATTAATTTTTTTCGTCACCCTGTCTCCAGCCCATGCACCATTTATAACTTTGCACATTAACGGCTTGTTGCTTGTCTTCTTCATTTAAATAATGTGTAGTAGTGCGCAATTTCGTTTGGAGCGTATCGATTAAAGCATAAAGATCTGAGATTTGTTTCTCTTGATTATGGATAGTAAGTTTTAACTGCCTTTCATTCATAAATAAAAAAAATTAAAAAAAATATTTTAATTAAGAGTTTAAAAAATTCAATATTTTTTTACAAAGACTTTTTAATTCATCTAAAGAAAGATTGCTTTTTGCTGTGTTAGCAGCTTTTGTGCAAATAGCTAAATTAGACAAATCATTAGTTCCTCCTTTAGAGACAGGGATTATATGATCAAAATTATAGGTATGTGGTTTTGATAGGTCAATTAATTCTCCTGTCAAATAACACCTTGGCTTAGGTCCTATTTTGTCAAGAACGTCTTGGTAAGTATATGATACATTGATATTATTTACTAGTCCATGTGTGCCATTTTTTCTTGAAGCTCTTTTAAAGGTTTTAGTTTTATTTCTAACAGATTCTTTCCTGCAGACCCTATTGCGAAAAGCACATATTTTACGTATTACAGCGGGACGCTCTCGAACAGAAAACTGAACTCTTTCTTTTTCAGATCCATTTCCGCAATGATAAGAAACTGTAGATTTTGAGCAGCCTAATATATCGCAGATTTCACTATAAGTTTTGCCTTGAGTTCTGAGTTTAAGATTTTCTTCTGTTCGTCTTGTATTATTCAGCTTTCTGGTAGCCATTTATCTAATAAGGGATACAAAAAATCACACATTGACTCTAATTTTAAATTTTCAATTCCATCAATTTTTAAGAAAAATATATCCTCCAACCTTTCAATAGGAAGCCCTGAGTCAATCGCGGCCTTGTTGTTTTTGATGGAGATTTCATAAGCGGTTAAAAGCATATTAGAAATTTCATAAATTTTGAAATTTGTATATTTATTTTTTAAATATTTTTTATATAAAACATTAAAAAAGCTTGTGAAATTGACTTTGTTGTCTTCAAGAAACTTCTTAGGTGTCATGATTTATATTACACCCATTAATGTAAAAATCTAAACCATTTAAAAATCTACCCCTGTTGTCTCTGATTTTGGTAAAACGCCCTTTGGAGTCTTTCTTGTAGAAAAATAATTGAAGACCTTTATTCCAAGGAACAAATCCGTTTAAAAATTTTCCACTTTTATCTCTTAGTGAATTTTTAAATTGAGGAAAAAAATCATAATCAAAAGGAAGCGGTGTCAGAATGTGACGTTTATTAGGGTAGGCTATTTTAGATAAATAGTCCCACATAAAATCTGGAATACATCTACCTTTATAATTAAACCTATTCAAATGAAAAATCCTAATTCTTTTGAATTTTACTTTTCCGAAATGGCGTTTAGATTTAGATAAAAAAGCTTCCCTCGCTGATTCTTTGCAATCAGCAATAATGATCGTTTTATATTTCAAAACAGGATTTTCCTCTAAATCGAAATAGAGAATGAAGAAATTAGCCATTTATAATTGAATTTAATATAGCAGAGCACATAGTTGGTGGAAAACACTCCCCAAGAACTTTTCTTATAAAATTGTCTGAGTATTTTCCTGCGAATTTGTCGAGTAAATCCTCTGGCAACCCACACAAAACAAGAATCTCTCTGACACTCATCACTCTAGCATCAGAATATGTCCCATCAGTCAATAAATTACCTGGGTGGACATTGTTTTGGCTTGAGATCGCCCCATTGCACATAGTTACAGTAGGAGAAGGTTTATCCCAATCTATTCTTTTATATGTTGTTTGAAATCCTTTTATTTTTCTACCGTCTTTTTGGGGATAGTGAATTTTATTATTGAATGCAGTTTCTCCTGTGGGGGTATTTTTCATCCACATAACATGATTAGAGTTATGAGATTTAGCATAATGCCAAGGTAAATCACTAGACTCTCCAGACTCCATACTGGGTAAATGAGAAATTGCATCTCGAACGGTTTGAATTTTACTATTTTTTTTAGGTAATTCCCAAGATCCATCTTTAGATATCAAACCTATAAAACGTTTTCTTGATTGAGGGGTATTGTAGTCTTTAGCATTGAGAATGTCAAAAGTCAAGCTGTGTCCAGAAGGTAGTCTCGATTTGATATAATCAACAGTATTAATTGTAGATCCATTAATATTTATAAATGTCTTTGCAAACCCAGGAACATTCTCTATTAACATATAATCAGGAATTAATTTAGCAAAAAAATCCATAGCATGGACAATTAATTTATTTCTTGGATCATTTGGGTTTTTAGTTGCATTAGCAACACTCATGCCTTGACAAGGAGGTGTAGCAAGTATCAAATCAATTTTAATGCCTTCTGTATAATCAAAAATAGAATTTTGAATATTAGAGTCTGAGATATCTCCGCAAACTACTTCTGTATCAGGATGAAGATCTTTATACAATTCACATCTATCACTTAGCATTTCATTAGCACAAACAACATTTATGCCAAAATTTTTTAATAAAACTTCTCCGAACCCAACATTAGAAAATAAAGACAAAACATTCATTAATCTAAGATTATAACAATAACAAATTACTAAATCAAGTTACAACCAAAAATTATTTATAATATCTAAATCTTCATGCAATAGATGTAAAGAAAATTTAAAATCAGAATTATTAGTTACAAATTGTTTTTCACAAAAAAAATTAAAATAATCTAATGAATAAAATTCAATTATATGATTAGCTGAACCATCCACCTCCGATAGAACTTTAATTTGAGGATTAGAATGTAAGACTTTTCTAATAAAATCAATTTCAAATAAAACCATCAAATCCTCTGAATAATCAGCGAGGTTAAAACTTTCGGAAATATACGAACCAGAGAGAAGAAATAAATTATCATGAGAAAGCTCGAAGACTAATTTGGAATCCATAAAAAGATTATGACAATCTTTAAATATATGAAAATGTTTATTCATTAAAATTAAACATAAAAAAACCCTCGACCTTTTGCAAGGACGAGGGCTAAAAAAGAATTAAAAATTCTTACTTTTTACCGCTAATGCAGCTTTCTTGCTTTGCAAGCAATCCAACAATCAAAAGCAAGGTAATAATACCTGCTAAGCTTGCTCCTGGACCTACGAATCCAGTAACAATAGACTGTAGGTTTGCGATGACATCAAGCCCCAAAGATTGCTTACCGAAAACAACCTGAGCGAGCACCAAGAGGCCGATCACTGACGTTAATACTGCGCTGATCCCTACGATAGCGCATTTTACTTTATTTACTACTTCGTTCATAATATTATTTAGGTTATGATTAAAAAGTGAAGGATAAAGATGCGGATACGATAGATTCGTCATCAATAAGATCGGAATTTACATAATCGTAATCCAAAGAGACACTAGTATTAGCAGACAAATTCTTGCTTGCACTAGCTCCAAGTGAATAATAATCTTCATTAACAGATTCCGTTACATCAGTATTGCCATACAATGCAGACAAATCAAGCTCAACAAATTGAACGTCAAGAGTATGACCTACTTCTAGTTCAAAAGTATAAAGCTCATCATCAGTATCTCTAAAGATAGACAAAGAAGGAGAAAGCACAGTATCAAGAGAGGCCTCAAGATTTACTTCAAGAGTGGCATCTCCAGAGCGCTGTTCAAAATGTTCCAAGCCAACATAAAGATTAAGCAATTCTCCAAAAGCTTTAGATGCTCCGCCTTCGATGACATAAGAATCTTCTCCGACTGAGACGGCTTGATTAGTTGATGCCCCTACGGAAAGAGCAAAACCAGCAACTTCTTTTTCTAGACCAACAGAAGTTTGTACTGCTTCTTCAGAAAGCAATGCACCTCTGCGGAAATAGTCAGAAGTATAACCAATACTTGCAGAACCCGCAATAGCGACGTTAGAAATTAGGCACAAAAGTGCCGTAATATATGTTTGAGTTTTCATAATTTATAATTATTGTTATAAAGAAATTAATCTTCGTCTAGGTCAAAAATAATATCCGTGCCTAATAAATCAGATTTTTTATCTTCTATTATATCTAGCACATCTAATATTTCTCTTCTTTTTTCTTCTAGACAACCAACCATAGTGAATACATTAATATCAAACTCTTCAAGAAAATTTTCGCAAAGATCGTCTAAGCGAAACCTAAATGCATCTGTTTGTTCGTAAAAATCCATAATGATTTCTAATATAATACACTTTAAGAAGTAAAAATTCAAGAAAATTTAATTTTTATTCCAAATCATGCACCTTTTTAAAGACTGAATATCTTTTGTTTTTACTAAGGATATTTGCTCTAAATCTCGACGTTGATAAATTCTATATTTAGCATTTGAACAAGATCTAACGAATTCTTTATTGAAGTCAATTAGACTTTCACATAAAACAGCTAAAGAAATCCTATCAACAACTAAAAAATAATCTTTTTTTTCGAAAGCTATATAGTCACAATCGCCATAAAGCCATCCATTGAATCCGTCAGCGTTTTTAAATTCAACCCAAGTCCATTCATCATTATAATCAGGATCATATGCGCAAATTTTCTTTCTAGCTTTAACATCAACGCCTTTAATTAAATCATTTTTATGTAAAAAATAATCAACTTTATTAATTCGATTCTGATCAGTTGTTGAAGGCGAGACTTTGTAACCTCTTTGAGCGGCAAGACCAATAAAAATTCTTTCCGCCCGTGAGCCTATAGAAGCAGCGCTTCTTTTATCAAACTTATGTACAAACATGAACTTTAAATAAACATTGTTAATTGATCTTCATCTTTAGATGTATCTATGATGGTATCAGGAGCATCTTCTGGGTTTTTCTTTGAAAGAAGCCAGTTTTTTTGAGAAATTCTAATAATAAATCGCATTAAAGCAAAAGCTTCAACTTTGTTAAGATCTAAGTATTGTGAGAATCCATCATCTCGAGTGATTTCAAATTTTTTAGATTCATCATTATAAGAAAATTCAATACTTTTTAATTGTTTAATGATTTGCATTTCAATACATTATAACTGAGAACATGTTCGATTTGCAAAATTTAAAGAAAAAAAAGAAGATTTTACATTATTAGACCAAGAAGGAATATAAGAAAAAGCAGATTTCCTCTCCCCAAAAGGGAACGCTGAATAACCAACTAAAGAATTACCGTAAAAAATTGTGTAAAAATCAACAATTGTATAAAAAATAGAGTCACATCCTGTTTCTATTCCTGTATGCAAAGCTTTATTATCCAGGCAATCAATTCCCAAAAGAGGCGAAAAGAAATCTTTTACAGGAAGAGAATCGGAAATTACAAAATCAAAGTCAAAAGATTCTTCGTTAACCGAATCCAAAACTAAATTTAATTTTTCGCTAAATTTAAAGTGGTTGTACCAATCATGCGGATTAAAAGGATGAGGAATCGCGCCTTTAAGATAATAATTTTCTAAAAAATCAGAGCTAGCCATTGGAGTGTCACCAAATCTTATATGCAAAACGTTGCGATTAAATATTTTTTTAAATTTTAAAAAGTTTAAAATTTCTTGATTACTAAAAAACAAATCTTTAATATAGTTTTGTAAATTGATTTTAAGATCTCCTTCGATATCAAAAACTCCGTCTAACTCTATATTAGTCATCAGATATATATCAGAATTTATGTTTGATATTAAATATTCTTCAAGATTAGAATTGATGAATTGTATTCTCTTATCTGTATCAATAGGTTGGTTAAATTTTGTATTAACATATTTCTCTAGAGTAGATCCTGAAAAATTAAGATAAAAATTAAAGCCGTATTTTTCGCACAAAAGAAAACATGAAACTATTCCTTTGATAATATCTCCCAACCCGCAAAATGTAAGATATTTTGATTCACCAAAATAAGCTTCATGCCTAACACAAAAAAAGACATTAGTCATAACTAGGATAAAAGATGATGAACTATGCTATATATTTTCTCAAGATAAAGATCTTGATCGTATGTCGATGATAAACTCTCGCAATTAGCATAAAAAGCAGGCCAGTCTTTATGCGATGGTATTTTTTTTGAATCAGATAGGCATTCTGTTACAGCTTGCCAGCCTAAACGTTTTATTAACCATTCTTCTGTAAGCTTAGAAGAGTTTATTACGTGTTTAACCGATAAGGAGGGGGTATATTTAACCATCTCTTTGTTTTCTATAAAAGCACGAATCAATTCAGTCTCTTCCCCGCTTAAAAGATTGTTACTGAAAGAAATTCTACCAAGAAAAGGTTTAAACATCCCATATTCATTTAATTTTTTTAGTTTAACCCCGAAGTTACATCCTATTAATCTGTCAGAAGGTTTGGTTAATTCAAAAGCATTGTCTCCAAGGTTGAAGTAAGAAACCATACTCAAGATCAAAGGAGAATTAGATAAGATATTGTCGTTGTCATCAAAACATATAGATTTACCACCAAAAGCGGTTATATCTTTATTGCCTTTTATTATCTCAATAACTTCAGAGGCAAAATTAGAATCTATACGGACATCATCATCTAAGAAATATATAAATTCTGTATCGCAGTGTAATGCACAAAAATTTCTAGACTCAGATAATCCATAGAAATATTGTTTTATATATTTAAATTCTGATTTTTTTAAAAAATCGTGAAACAAATTAGATTTACATTCAATAGAACTATTGTCTTGTATGATAACATTAAAATTTTTATTTATTTGGTTAGATAAATCATGCAATAAATTTAAGCAGGTGTCATGATTGTTGTGGGTGCAAATCGCAAAGGTTACAGTGTTCACGACTATTCAAAAGTATAAGAAAATTTATCTATTATTTTTTTGTTTTTATTGTAAATATAATCTATAGATTTTTGATTATACATTGATCTATAATCTTTTGGTCTACCTGTGTTGTAATCTATCATAGGCAATTTTTGACTGGGAACCCCTAGCTGTTTACAAATTGTATCGAATCCTGTCTGTAAATCCTCGAATAATATTATATGACTAAAATTATCATAGTAACTATCTGGCAAGTTAGTCATTATTCGAATAAAATCATCAAAATTACCCATGAATTTAACTTTTCTATCTTCATTGGCGTTGTTATCGAAAACGGTCATTAACCTCTTTTCTTTCGAAAGTAAATGGTAGTATAAAGAACCCGCTCTGTCCCAAGGGTTTCTTACGGTGTCTATTTTCATATATTTTTTAGGATTT
>JAAHTH010002954.1_pt1 | contig 12235 bp, 17 predicted proteins | sample 6116091 | NCBI WGS metagenome assembly JAAHTH01 (sample SAMN13939990, study PRJNA603662) | sponge metagenome | isolation source: marine sponge | host: Mycale hentscheli | place: New Zealand | collected 2006
AAAGACGTTTCGTATAAAATCACCGGGTTGGGTGAAAAGGTAGACTACAAGGTGCGCTGGCCATACTACCAGTTCTTCACCGTTGATGCTCTTTACAGGTGTCGAAGCTCGGGAATGGTATATATTTATGAAGCCAAAACTGCCGCCAATCCAAAGACGCGAGTACTGACAGCGAGCATCGATCCACAATTGGCTGGATACTGCTATGGGATACAGTCAGCCATTGACAGCGGAATACTTGACCACATACTTCCCGACAGACCAAGGGTGGCTGGATTTGTTTTTGATGCAAGCGCAAACGACAAAATGAGCCAAGTGAAGCTCAACAAAAATGGCAGCGTCAGCAAGAGCGTGAAGCCAAACAGCTATATGGTGAAGAAGTACATTGAAAAACACAAAAACGATGAAGGCTTTGACAGCGAGGCAATGAACGAGTTTTTGCTTGAAGCCGAGCTGAATCACGACAGCAAATGGTTCAATAGATTGTGGGGAACTTATGACCAAGAAGGCGGCAAGCGTTTTCAAATTGAGCTTTATGGCTCGTGCATGCGAATCAGCAACCTTAGAAGCCTTGCCGTGAAGTGCAAGACGAGCGAAGATGTCTACGCATCATTTCCAAGAACGATGGTCTGCATGGGCAGTTTCTGCGCCTTTAAGACTATCTGCCTACAGGATGACGAAGTGAGTAAGTTTCAGATTTTCAATCAGGGCCAAGGCGTTACTTGGCGAAGCAACAACACAACAGAGGAAGGTGTCCAATGGTAAAAAAAGCGAGTCCGTTCACGAAGGCGGGCGACATGAAAAGTGAAGACGTGCATGTGAAGATAGCACTTTTTGGTGACCCCGGCAGCGGCAAGACTTGGGGTGCTTGCACTGCCCCCGATAGCTTGGTGCTTTTGACAGAGCAAAACGGCATGACCAGCATCAGGCAGTCAAACCCAGATGCCTTTGTCGTTCACTGTAGAGACATCGAAACGGTGCGAAGGTACTTGACCATGGCAGTGAAAGATGAGCTGAAGCAGCATGGCATCAGAACGCTTGTCATTGACTCTTTGACAGAAGTCCAAAGATTGTTCAAGGATGAAATCATGGCGGGCAAAGGAGCAAGCGGCTTCACCATACAGGACTGGGGAACACTTCAGGAAAAGATGCGGCTGTTTTTGCGAACAATCCGAAGTATCCCGTACCATGTCGTCGCAACGGCTCTGGCGCAGACAACTTTGGAAGAAAGCACTGGGATCAGGTATGTCCTGCCATCATTTCAGGGCAAAAACATGCCTACAGAAGTTGCGCAATACTTTTCAGTGGTTGGCTATATGGCCAAAAAAGAAACTACCAACGAGAACGGCGAGCGCATTGTGAAGCATAGAGCACTTCTTGACGGCGCGGAACGATACATGACAAAACCATGCTTCCCGCTGACGGGGGTGCAGGAAGTGAATATTGAAAATTGGATAAGTACAATAATCGGCGGAGTATCCGCTAAGAAGGAGAACTAAAAATGAAAATCACACCAGAATTACCAGATGTGTTCGCGCAACCGGGCAGAAAAATTGCTGTTGGAGTAGGCTGCTACTTCAGGGAAAGCATGCAGGGGAACAAAATTTTGCGAATCGGATTCGTCATTGTGCATAGCAAGGAAGATGACGCTGGCGCATTGCTCATAGAAAACTTTGTATTGACGCAGGCTTCAGCGTGGAAGCTTGCGAAATGGGCTGGAGCAACGAAATATACTCAAGATTTTGATCCTGAAAATTCAGAGGATGTTGAAAAGATTTTAGCGAATGGCCCTCTAGTCCTTAATCTTGCTGAAGATGAATACAACGGCAAAACCGGCGTAAAGGTTAAGGGGTTTGAAGTGTTTGGCGGCGACATGCGAGACCAGTGGAATAATCTGGTCATTCAAGGCGAGAACAAATTCCAAGAGATTGTGGAGCGAAGTCAAAACGGTTTGACTGGAAACATTGGTTCTGGTAATTCTAATCGCAATGTTTCAACAAACGTCGACGACATCCCGTTCTAGCCACCAACTTGGCATTGATGGGGGCCGAGATGGAGCCTGTGTTCTAATCGACCCCCAGTCAAATGTCGTAATGTGCTTTTGGTGGAAATGTAGAAATAGAAAGTCCGGGAAAGTTTACTGCATTGAAAGCAGTTGTTTCAGCAACATTCAAGAGTGTCGGCACCCATACCAAATAGGTGCCATCCTGCGGCAGTGCTTAACTATAAAAGCAAACACCGCCATCCAAGACAATAGACTTACCGTAATTTCAGAAGATATATATGTAGGCAGAAATGCCAAAACGAGTGTAGAGCTTGCAAAGTTCTGCGGATGCCTTGTGGGTCAAGTAGAGCATCTTGACTCAACCGGCCAAGCAACGTGGGTCAAGGCAGAAAAATGGAGAAGGGAATTGATGGGGATGAACAGTTTTACAAAACGCGCCGAAGCGAAGGAAGCAAGTAAGCGAATCATCCCGTCACTTGTAACTGGTCTTGAGCAACACACGAACAAAGTGTCTGACCATTTAACTGATGCAACAGGAATCGCACTTTGGGGTCTAAAGCATGGTTGAAACCGTGTTATACTCCCCAAAGCAGCAAAGGAGCAAAATCAATGAAAGCAACAACCAAGGACGTTCAGGCAGTTTTTGAGGCTTGGAGAAAATATCAAACCAACCCAAAGATCTGCAGATTAACAGATAGCAGAAAAAAGCTCATCAGGGCTAGGCTTAATGAGTTTGAGTCAGACGATCTTATACTTTTGATCGAGTATGTATTTGAGGGTCAAGACGGATTCTGCAAGTGGATGAGGGGAGACAACCCAAGCAAAAGAAAATATCTCGACCTTGCCAACTTATTTCGCACAACCAAAGCCGCTGCAAGAGTCGAACAAGCCTACGAGTGGAAGCAAAGCCTAAAAAGCAAGCAGAAACAAACAAACAACACCGGTCTTGATTTAGGATTTATGGGCGCGATTCGCGGTGTTAAGTCATGAGGAGTCAATGGATTACAGTAGTCAACTCACATGGATCTAGACATATTGTCGCCAAGTCTGGACTCAAAAATGGCAGGATGAATAGTTTCGGCCCGTGCCCCGGCTGTAGCAGCGAAAAAAGAGGGAGCACTGATCATCGCCTTGCTTGCAGTTTCAGCAAAAATGGAATGGGCTGGACCTGTTATAAGTGCGGGATTGGTGGTGACGGCGCTGAACTTGTATGCTGGTTGAGTGTAGGCAAGAGCAGCAAAGAAATCAAAGACAGTGCAACGTGGTCAAGCGTTAAAGACTGGGCGGTTAGAAATGGACTCATCACCATCCTAGACGCTGGCGATACGCCCCCAATCAAAAGCTTCGGCCAAGTAATGAAGATTGAGCAACCAAAGCAGCCTGAAAAAGCCTATGCACAGCGGGGAATGGGCTGGAGCGACGACTTGATGGAGCAATGCACTGAAAGGCTCTGGAGCACTGAAATGGGAGCCAAGGTTCTTGAGTATCTGCGAACTGAAAGGGCCTTTACAGACGAAACAATCAAAGAGTTTCAGCTGGGTTGTGCTGACGTGAAAGGCCAGCCGTGGCTCACAATCCCGCTGAAGGATTCAAGTGAGCGTTGTGTGAATATGCGCTTCAGAACAATACCCCCAATGAAAAAGACATTCAGGGTATGTAGCGGCAGACCCTTGCCGCTGTTTGGTGTAGATAGGTTGTCGTCTAATTTGAAGTTTCCCGTCGTAGTTGTCGAAGGAGAGTGCGACGTGATTGCGCTGCATCAGTACGGATTCCCGAAAAGCGTTGTTTCTGGAACTGCTGGTGCTGGTAGTTGGAAAGACGAGTGGCTGGACTGCTTGGAAGATTACGAGCAGTTCATTGTCTGTTATGACGACGACGATGCAGGCAGGGCAGGAGCTAAAAACTTCGCAGAAAAGATGGGAACTGAACGCTGTAGCGTTGCGACATTTCCGCGCAAAGATGCTGGCGAATGCCTTGTAGACGGCGTTTCAAAAGAATCAATGAAGCGAATAGTTGACATGGCTCAACCGATGTTCGGGCCCAAGTTTAAGAGAGTAGATTCTTATGAGTCTGACATTGAGAGACTTATCAATAATCCGCAGGAATTGATGGGCAGGACAACAGGAAGTGAGCGTCTCGATAAGTGCTTGGGCGGATTGAGGCCCGGCCTAATGGTTGTCAGTGGTGATACGGGACACGGGAAAACAACTTTCGCGACATGGTTGTTGTGGAAGCAGGCGCAGCAAGGAATTCCGGTGATGATTACTAGCTTCGAACAACGCCCTGTGGGCACGGTGCAGAAGCTTCTTAGAATGCAATTAGGCGGTGACTTTACAGAAGTTGATGAAGCGGCAAGGCTCAACGCTCTACAGAGTCTTGGAAAGATGCCTATTCATATGCTTGACCATTATGGACACCTAAGCCCAGACGATCTCACACAGAGCATGAAATATGCCTATCGCAGACTCGGCATCAAGGTTGTTCTTGTTGATCATTTGGGCTTCATGCTCGACAGCAAGAGTCAGGACAAAGTAAGTCAGATTGAGTCAATTATTAGATCTCTGGCAATTACCGGCTACAGCCTCGGAATCACAATTATTCTAATCTGCCATCCGAAAACCACGCCACACGGTCAGGAGCGAGTAACCGTCAACGACCTGAAGGGCAGTTCAGCAATCAAGCAAGATGCTTCTGAAGTTGTGATTGTTGTCAGGGATCCTCCAGCACCAAACGCTAACCCGCCCAGAAACTGGCCAGCGGCGTGGGTGCATTTTGACAAAGTTCGCAGCGAGTTCGGAGTGCCGGGAAGCAAGGCACAAATGGCGTTCGGTCCTGTCAGTTGCATCTATGCTGATAGCTGGGTTGATACTCCAGAAGGAATTGACGGAGTGCTGCTTGGGAACGACTTTGATGACTTCTAAGAAAACAATATATTGGCGTGATGCCATTGCAAGCGGTCACGCCATCTATAAGATTATCCTTTCAGATCCTCAACGCAAAATGTATGGATTCTACTTTGAGTGTAATGGGAAGGTAATTCTATTGGAAGAAGATGTGCAGGACAATCACAGAATAATAATCACGCTAGAGCGCAAAAAAGAAGGGAGCAAAATAAAATGAGCATCATTGATACAGTTAAATTCACAGACTTCAAAAGTGCTGGAATCCTGTTTGTCACAATGACAAAGGCAAGTCCAAAGATACACGAAGTGGAAGGAAATAGGTCGTTCGAGTGGACCGTAGAGGTCGTCAGCGAGGTAGATAATGAATGGGTTCGAGAGCTTGAGGGCACAATCCCGTCTGCAAACAAGTACCATTCTGATGCCGTTAACGAAAAAAGCAATGCCACGATCGTCGTCAAGCCAGTAGACAGAGTTGTCGATGTGAGCCTCACAGATCGCCAGTCAAATCTAGAAATGTTCAAGTCAAGAGCAACTGTCGTCAATCTTAAGCTTAACGTGAACGACAAAGTTCAGACGTTCGTAGGAAAGCTCAAGATTGAGTTTTTAGATTTGAACGAAAGTGCCGGATTGCTTGACTGCTTAGGGCGAAATCTTTGCTTACTGGCAAGCCCTGTTCAGACAAGTTTTGAGTTCGAAAGTTCAGCGGCAAAGGTTGGCGACCTTGTCGCTGCAAAGGTAGACGATTCTATGAAATACGGAATCGTCACTTCCGCTGGAGCAAAGATCGTTTTCAGCGACTTTGGGACAGAGTATACATCAACTGAAGTTGTGAGCACCTTGACGGTTCGATACGAGCCCACTGACCTCAGCCACTACACAATGAAAGCAAGCCTATCTGGTGTTCGACCGAGCTGGAGTCATATTGTTTCTGCAATTGCAGCGTCAGACATTGTAGAGTCTGTTCCAATAGTAGACGAAGCCCTAATGGACGAAGCGTATGAAATTCAATGTTCTGGAGAAACAAATGGCTGAAAAATGCACGACACAAACGATACAGATACACCGACTAGAGGACGAAGTTGCAAACCCTGCACTTGCAGCCTTGATAGAAAAAGGCTGGAGCGCACTCGGCACAGTAGTTCTGGATGATGGAACCAAACCCGTCTTACATATTATTCTGGCTCCTCCAAAAAATACGAAAAAGCAAAAGGCTCTACTTCTACTTGCAAGCGCGGCGGTTTTAGAGCTTGCCATTTTAATTGCACTCAATTTCGCTTTTTAGCTGTACCAAAATCCCGAATGACTGTATACTTAGAACTGTAGTATACGGGAGTGAGTTCGGATGCTTCTATATCATGGAACCTCGGAGAAAAACGCAGCCAAAATCATGGAACACGGAATTCTGTGCAGAAATGACAGCGGTAGGGACAAGAATAGCTACCAGCAGAGCATGGACAAGGCGGTCTATCTTACAAGCGCCTACGCGCCATTTTATGCTAACAAAGCCGCAACGATGCATGAAAGGTGGGCGTTGATTGAAATTGACACAGATAGGCTTGAGGCTCATGACTTGTTTCTGGTTCCAGATGAGAATTTTCTGGAACAGATGATGTTAGACAACGTTCCCGACAGCGATTTTTTTGAAGGCTTCAAGGCACTTGAGACAAAATCTGACAGACTCAAGTGGCTCGGCAAGGAAATACATAATTTCTGCGGCCTGTGGAAAAGTAGTTTGGACGGGATAGGGAATTGCGCCGTGCTTGGGAGCATTCCGGTATCGTGCGTCACTCGCGTTGTGACAATGGATCCAGCTCAACACGCTCTGATGAGCTGTTTATCGATTGATCCAATAATCGACATATCAAGCTTCGCGGTTGTTGGGCAAAAATATACGGGCTTAACCAAATGGTTCGCCGGGTATGACATAAGAACAACCGATCTCGACCACGGGTATCCTGTTTTGAAATTTAGAATATGGGAGGACGAAAAAGAGGAGTACATCAGAAACCTTACTGTGGATGAAGACCTCATCGCAGAAGCAATTAGCAACAGAAGGGGATTCAAAATTTACAACGAATCCAAATAAAAGGAGAAAGCAATGGATGAAGTGATAAATGACAAGAACGCAAGAGAACAGGCCGTCTTTGAGCTAGTGAAGCAGCACTGCACTCAAGGGCATATGAATCAGGAATCAGAAAGCGACATTGTCGTTTTTGAGGTGGCTCATATAATCAGCAAAGGTGGAAAGTCTGGTGGTGCGGCACTTTTTGAAGTCATGCAGGAAAGGCTTCACCTGTGCCACTATGGAAAGCTGATCTTCGTTTTCAGTGGCTATGCCGCTGACCGGAGGGAGCTGTTTCAGATACCGGTCGTTGTTGATTTTTTGCGTGGATTTCTGTTTGGAGCACAGTCAGATCCAAACCTGCATCAAGCAAGCATGGCTCTTGAAATGATGCTGAACGAAAGCGATCATGGCTGGAAAATACATGGCTTCGAATTAACGGGTAGAAACTGGACCATCAGTCACGCATTGCCGCATGTCATGTTCTTTGAGAATGAGGGAAAAATCATGCGAAACGTCGGCAGAGCAGAGCAAGTTATTGACTTAATAAGCCTTGGCAACGAGCACGCCCTTAGAGGAACCGGAGTATATAGTGAGCAATATGAATAGATCTTGCGGGGAATGTTCAGAGTGCTGCGACGTATTCAGCGTGAAAGAGCTACAGAAGCCGTCGCACACCCCTTGCAGTTTCACGAGCGAAATAGGCGGTGGCTGCAACATATATGAAAAGCGACCAAAGGCATGCCAAAAATTCAAGTGCGGCTGGCTGAATGGCTTCGGGGAAAGTGACGACAGACCAGATAAATGCGGCTTCATTCTTATGCGATCGCCTACACACAAGCATCTGCCGATCATACAGGCTTATGAGTGCAAGCAAGGTGGTTTTGGCGGATATAAATTTCACGCCTTAACGAAGGCAATCGTGGACACTGGAATGGCAATTATCTGTGTTGGCTTAGACGGAACGCGAGAAGTTGTTGGTCACCCAGAAGCCACCAAACTCTTGCTGGACGAAATAAACAGCAAAATCGAGCCAACTGACAACTGAAAAAAACTTCAAAAAACGCATTTCTCCGCTTTACATATACTACATTTCACAGTATATATAGATATACAAGCAATTGGAGAACAACAAATGCGTGAATTAGCAAAACTTATCGTTGGCGAGAAAAAAGCGGAACAAACGTACACAGCAAAGCAAGCTTCTGACATTATTACAATTCGAATTGCTAATAATACAGAGGCGCAAGCGCGAGCAGTGCGTGCATTGGAAAACACAGTGCTTGACGGACTGCACGATGACGCGGCGCGTACAATTACAAAAGCGTTGCGGGCGAACAAATTGCTAAAAACGGTGCAGAGTGAACTACGCGACATGTGTGAATACGACGACGCAAACGTTGAGGCTTACAATTACGATTTGGATCAGTTGCGCGTTATGCTTTTGGCGCGCACTTTTAACAGCTTGGACGACAAGCTTACATGCGACGAGGCGGAATTGCTGCGAGATCTTTGCAGCATGGCGTGGGCAATTGAGCACAAAAATGCTTGAGCTTGCAGAGCATGTACTAACGCAAAGTTACCAACTAAAAAGGGGGCAGCAATGTTGAGCAGCAAAGCACGATCTGAGATTATGCGGCAGATACGCCTAATACTGATTCGCAACGGCAAGATCCAATCCAGATCAAGGATTAAGTATTTGTCGAGAAAGCAACGCGGAATCTACGTTGTCCAAACAGTTGCCGGAGCCTTAACTGTAGACCTTTTAACGCAGACATGGAGCTAGAAATGCCAACTTACAGAATCAAAAATATCGCCATGGGGTATGCTATTCTCATGATCTCGATTATGATCCAGCACGAACTTATCAGGCACGGAGTTGTTGATTGGCCTTGGTAGATATAATGAGCGGAACGGCATGGCTACGATTTGATAGCCATGCCCGGATTTTTTACGCGCCCACCAAAGAGATCTTGGATCAAATTGGAATAGACAGCACGAATGCTCGTTCATGTATTCACTATGGTTACAGAATGTGGAAAGCCAAAACAACTGCTGATGAGTTTTTTGACTGCGTTTCGCGTCTTTCAGAAATAAAGCAGGTCAAGAGAAACAACGCTTCAGCCATAGCAGAGGCCAGAGTTTGTCTGCTTGAAACTTTCGCATATCAGGCCGGTGCATCAGACCAAGAACACGCAAGTCACGTCATGGCAGTTGAGGGATCAAACGGATACTGGAACTGCAAGTGTGGTAGAGTTGTGCCCAAAGACGGGATGCCGTGTATCTGTGGAGCAACTTAAATGTCTGATATCAATTGGAGAAACGGTGACATACGACACAGCATGATTCAAAACGGATTCGAATTGATTATCATTGTCAATGCTAATCGCGACAGGTGCTGTACTTGGATGGTAAAAACTGTGGATGGAAATCTAATAGCGTGTGGCGAAACAGACAACTTCTTGGCAGCGGAAAAGAAGTGCCTGCACATTCTAGAGGAGTGCACAAGAAATGACTGACTTCGGTTTTAAGCTAGTGAAATGGAGCACTGAAGTTGAAACGTTTTCTCTTGATGACGCTGTCAATCAGTTCCCAAACGTCTGCAAAAGAAAAATCAAAGCGACTTTGATGGGCAGCGTCGTCGCCGGATACATAAACCAGACGACCCTTGGTAACGGGCAGCTCTTGTTCTTCAAAAGTGGTACAATAGGCTTCATGACCAAGGAGGACTAGATGTCAATAAGAGCAATGGCTGGCAGAATGATTACTGTCTACAGACGAACTGCCCTAGTTGTAGAGCTTCAACCAGCAGTTACTCCGATGAGCGTTGACAGAGCTTTGCAGAACGAAAGCGTTTTAGAAGTCACAGCCACAACCGCTGTTGACGCTCAAATTGTTGTGAATGGATCACTCAACGGCGTACCCAAAACGGAGAATCTACAGTTCTTGGGAAGCGTCGCTCCGTCCGTAGCTCGAACCATTGGCCTGTTCGACGAAGTGACGTTTTTCACACTTGACCCAAACTTCGTAGGCAACGCAATACAGGTCAGAACAATAGGTCAAGACGGCACCGTTTTGAATCAGCTATACGTTCTCAAGAGTGGCGTTAGAGCACACTTAAATCATGGAATGAGCAATTGGAAAAACAGCACCAGCGGAACAGCAGAAACACAACAGGTCTGGTTTGGCATCGATTACAGCCCAGACTGGACACCAAGAGAAGGTGACGTTTTCTTAGATGCAAACGAAGGAAGTGAATGGCTTGTCGTCGGAACTCCAGAATACTTGGGACAGCTTAGACCTCATCATTGGGAAGTGCGAGCGAAGCGAAGACAGGGAAGCCTTTGAAAGATAAAAAAAATTAGAAAAACCGACATCTTTTGTTGCGGGGTACTACATAACACAGTATATTGAAGATGTAAGCAAAACGGAGCAACAACATGTCAAAAGCAACAAAAACAAATCTCAAAGTTACATTTTCAAACCGCGGAACGCACGATCTTGGACAAAGCCAGAACAGATATGAGGGCCAAGTTCAGAACGTTATTTACCGCGTAGAAGCCAACAGCGGCGAAAATGATAGTTTTCTTACTGCCGCAGAATTAGTGGTAGAGCGAGTTTCAGACTACGGATCCACAAAAATGAAGCCGAAACTTGCATACGTCTCGCTCTATATGCGTGACGAAGAAGGCTGTTTTGATAACTGGAAGTATATTTCCCCAGTGAAAGTGAGCACGGTTGCTGATGCTAAAAGATACGCTCGCGAAATGGTGCGGGCGCATCTCGCAGCTTAATCATTCAAGCTTGGTAATCATATAGCTGGCAGGGCTTCCAATGAAGTCCCGCCAGTCATCGTCTTTGTACCTGATTCTTGATTGTTCTATCCATACTAGGTCGTTACCGAATCCTCTGTGTCTAAAGTAGACAAGCAGGGCTTCTTCTTTTGTTCGACCTAGAAACGTGCCTGCGCTGTGACCTTTTCCTGTTTGAATGTAATACAAGTCCCAATCCAAAATTGCCCCCAAATAAAGTGTAGGCGTGAAGTGCTTGTTTCACAAATCAACTTGATAAAATGCAATTCAGAACTGAATTGGGCGTAATCTTCGCGTCATCTTGACTTGGATGAATCCATTGAATACAATCTCCAAGCGGCAATCAAGCAAGCGTGGATGGCGCAAGCCGTCATGTAGGTTAAAGCAATCAACAAAAATAGGAAGTGAACATGTCAAATAACGGCTTGCCTCCGGGAGCACAGTGCAAGATCTGGGTGACCTTTAGACGTGAGGGAATACATCGTTTTCCACAAGCAGCAACAGAGCCTCACTTGGCAACCAACGACGAATATGATGTTTCATTTCTAGGCACTGCTCACAGGCACGTCTTTCACTTTCGTGTTTGGATCGATGTGTTTCACAACGACCGAGACATCGAGTTCATTCAGTTCAAAAGGTGGCTTCAAAACCTATACGCAGACAATAACGAAGGCGCCTTGACTCTCGACAATAGGTCATGCGAAATGATTGCCAATGAACTTTACTCCAAAATTGCAGATAGATATCCCGGTCGAGAATGCTGGATTGAGGTCGGCGAGGACGGTGAAAACGGATGCCTAATCACATATCCCAAGCAGAAAACGCATCATTCTGAATGACTTTTAGTGATTTCTAGCGAGTCTTTAGAAATCGATAAAACTCCATAACACTCCGTAAGACTCACTAGAAATCGATAAAACTCCATAACACTCCGTGGGATTCCATGAGATTCGATAAAACTCCGTAAGACTCCGTAAGACTCACTAGAAATCGATAAAACTCCATAACACTCCGTGAGATTCCATGAGATTCGATAAAACTCCATAAGGCTCCGTGAGATTCCATGAGGCTCTATTAGATTCGATAAAACTCCGTGAGATTCCATAAGGCTCTATTAGATTCGCTAGAAATCGATAAAACTCCATAAGGCTCCGTGAGACTCACTAAGAATCCACAAGAATCCATAAGGCTCTATTGGACTCACTAAGACTCGATAGAAATCGATAAGACTCACTAAGGCTCTATTAGACTCCATAAGATTCCATGAGACTCTATTAGATTCACTAAGACTCACTAAGACTCACTAAGATTCCATAAGATTCCATAAGATTCTATTAGGCTCTATTAGATTCTATTAGGCTCTACTAGATTCTGTTAGATTCTGTTAGATTCTATTAGATTCTATTAGGCTCTACTAGATTCTATTAGATTCTGTTAGATTCTGTTAGATTCT